>MDTE01126460.1_pt1 | contig 29233 bp, 27 predicted proteins | sample 811231 | NCBI WGS metagenome assembly MDTE01 (sample SAMN05326651, study PRJNA326480) | marine metagenome | isolation source: seawater | place: Indian Ocean: Red Sea | collected 2010 | reverse complement strand
TGTTCAATTAAGAAAAGGGCCTAATGTAGTTGGACCCTTTGGAATTCTTCAGAGTTTCGCTGATGTTTTAAAATTAATTACAAAAGAAAATTTACTACCCTCTAGTTCAAATAAATTTTTGTTTATATTTGCTCCAATGTTAACTTTAATATTAAGTTTAATCGCTTGGGCCGTTATCCCAATTACCTCAACTTATGTGATTTCAAATATTAATATTGGTATTTTATATCTTTTTGCAGTTTCGTCTTTTGGTGTATATGGAGTTATTATTGCTGGTTGGGCAAGTAATTCAAAATATCCTTTCTTAGGGGCTTTAAGGTCTGCTGCCCAAATGATTTCTTATGAAGTTTCTATCGGGTTTGTTATAATCACAGTTTTGATATGTGTCGGATCGCTTAATCTAATAGATATAGTAGAAAGTCAAAAAAACTTATGGTTTGCTATCCCACTTTTGCCAATGTTTATCGTATTTATTATTTCAGCCTTAGCTGAAACTAATCGTTTACCATTTGACTTACCAGAAGATGAAGCAACATTGGTGGCAGGATTTTTTACAGAATATTCATCTATATCATTTGGTTTATTTTTCTTAGCTGAGTATGCAAATATGATTTTGATGAGTTCCCTAACAGTAATTCTATTTCTAGGCGGATGGTACCCACCTTTAGATATTTTTCCTTTAAACGCTGTTCCGGGAGTTATTTGGTTTGGACTAAAAGTTTTTTTAATACTATTTGTTTTTCTTTGGGTAAGAGCTACTTTTCCAAGATACCGTTATGATCAATTAATGAGATTGGGCTGGAAGATTTTCCTTCCTCTTACCTTGATTTGGGTTGTTATTACCTCCTCATTCTTATTTTATTTTGGGTTACTTCCTAATTAACCATGGCATTCATAACAAAATACATCAAATCATTTACTCTTTATGAGCTAATTAAAGGTCTTATCTTAACTCTTCGTTATTTTTTCAAACCAAAAGTCACGCTTAATTATCCAAATGAAAAAGGACCTTTAAGTCCTCGTTTTAGAGGAGAGCATGCCCTAAGAAGATACCCAAATGGTGAAGAAAGATGTATAGCATGTAAGCTATGTGAGGCCGTTTGTCCAGCTCAAGCAATTACTATCGAAGCAGAACCAAAGACAGATGGTAGTAGAAGAACGACAAGGTATGACATAGATATGACAAAATGTATTTACTGTGGACTTTGCCAAGAAGCCTGCCCAGTTGATGCTATTGTAGAGGGTCCAAATTTTGAATATGCAACTGAGACTCGAGAAGAATTACTATATGACAAAGAAAAACTTTTAAGGAATGGAGATATTTGGGAAAAACAAATAACTGAAAACATTAAAAAGGACAGTAAGTTTCGTTAATGTTTCTTGTAGGCACGTTTTATTTATTTGCATCTTTTTTAATAGCTACTTGTTTGTCTGTTATTTTTTCAAAAAACCCAGTTAATTCTGTTTTATTTTTAGTCCTAGCTTTTTTAAATTCTACATTTCTTTTCATACTTATTGGGGCTGAATTTGTGGGAATTATTTTAGCCATAGTTTACATAGGCGCAGTCGCCATCCTTTTTTTATTTGTTGTAATGATGTTGGATATTCAAATAACTGAATTAATGGTGAATATAAAAAAGTATATTCCTTTGGCTATTCTTTTTGCTGGTGTAATACTCGCAGAAATAATCTACTTAACAGTATTTAAAACTTCTAAAAATAATTTAAGTGAAATATTTAGATCAAAAAATAATACAGAAGAAATTGGTAATGTGCTCTATACAGAATATTTTATTGATTTCCAATTAAGCGGAATAGTTCTCTTATTAGCTATGATTGGAGCCATTGTCTTAACTCATGTGTATAGACCTTCAATTAAAAGACAAAATATAGACAAGCAAAACTCTACCTTTTCCAAGGATAGAGTTGAATTAGTTCAAGTTAAATCAGGCGAAGGTATTAAAAATGATAACTAGTTTGACCTATAATCATTTCTTTATTCTTTCATTAATTATTTTCATAATTGGTTGTTTTGGACTATTTCTTAATCGTAAAAATATGATCTTAATTCTTATGTGTATAGAGATAATATTATTAGCAGCAAATATAAACTTTGTATCTGCTTCTGTTTTTTTAAACGATATTAATGGACAGGTTTTTTCAATTTTTATTTTAACAATAGCTGCTGCTGAGGCTGCTATCGGCTTAGCTATTTTAGTTATTTATTTTAGAAACAAAGGTGAGATTGATGTTACAAAAATCAATCTGTTAAAAGACTGATGTTAAGTTATAAACTTCTCTTCTTTTTACCATTAATTTCAACTTTAGTTACTTATCCATCGGGTATTTTTTTAGGAGATAAAACTGCTCAATACCTTTCATCAGCTTTAATTTCTATATCTGCAGTTATAAGTTGGATATTGTTTATTGATTTTTACAATACAGGTTCTATTGAAACTATAATTCCTATTTTAGATTGGCTTTTAATTTCTGGTCAATTTTTTAATTGGGGAATAGCAGTAAATTCCTTAACTCTAATCATGCTGACACTAGTTTTAACAGTATCAGCTTTAGTACATATTTATTCCATTGAGTACATGGCTCACGATAAATCAAAAGCAAGATTTATGACTTATTTGAGCCTTTTTACATTTTGTATGGTAGCTCTAGTTGTAAGCGATAACCTTATTCAATTATTTTTTGGATGGGAGGGCGTGGGTCTTGCTTCATACTTATTAATTGGTTTTTGGCATCATAAAAAATCAGCAAATCTTGCAGCCATGAAAGCTTTTCTTGTCAATAGAGTTGCAGACTTTGGTTTTTTGATTGGAATAGCTTCTCTTTATATATTTCTCGATACTCTTTCCATTAATGAGATAATAAATGAAAAAGAATTTCTTATATATTTTGATGTGAGTTTTTTAGGAATGAAAATTGACGCTTTAACATTTTCTTGCTTCTTTCTCTTTATCGGCGCTATGGGCAAGTCTGCCCAGTTTGGATTTCATACATGGCTGCCAGACGCAATGGAAGGTCCTACGCCAGTATCTGCTTTAATTCATGCTGCTACAATGGTAACAGCAGGTGTATTTTTGACAGTGCGTTTTTCAGAATTAATGATTATGTCTGATTTTGTCATGCATTTCATTTTATTTATTGGATTAATAACAGCATTTTTTGCTGCATCAGTTGGGTTTTTTCAAAAAGATATAAAAAAAGTAATAGCCTACTCAACATGTAGCCAACTAGGTTTTATGTTTGTTGCTTGTGGTTTAGGAGCATTCAATATAGCTATTTTTCATTTAATTACTCACGGTTATTTTAAGGCATTACTTTTCTTGTCATCTGGGTCAGTTATTCATGGGGTACATGATGAACAAGATATGGATAAAATGGGAAACCTATTCCCTAAAATGAAAATAACAGCCTTAATGATGTGGATTGGCACATTAGCAATTATTGGATTTCCATATTCTTCTGGTTATTTTTCAAAAGATCTTATTCTAAGTTCTGCATTCAATATAGATAGTCTTGGAACAATAATTTATATAATTTTGGCAATTATCTCTGCCATGACAGCGTTTTATTCATTTAGACTTATATTTAAAGTTTTTCACGGTGAATATAGGGGAAATTATGAATACAACAAAATCCATGAATCAGGACCTTTTATGCTTATTCCATTAATATTGCTCTCAATAGGTGCTATTTTTGCAGGTTATTTTTTTAAAGATATTCTTTCAGGTTACGGAGCTAAAGAATTTTGGAATAGTATTATTTATCTGAAAGTTGATAAAAATGCTTACTCATCTTTCTTCCCAATATTTTCAAAATCCTTAGTCGCTACGGGAGTAATTTTTGCAGTTTATTTTTATGGTTTTAATTCTCATAAACTAATTACTCTTAAGCAAGATTTTAAAAATATTTATAAATTTGTTCTTAATAAATGGTATTTCGATGAACTTTATGACAAAATTTTTGTAAAACCTTTATATGATTTAGGTAAATTTTTTTGGTCTAAAATTGATCAAGGGCTGATAGATAAATTTTTACCTAATGGTAGCGCCTCTATAGTCTCTAACTTAGCTGAAAGGTGTAAAAAAATTCAAACAGGTTTTATTTTTGATTATACTTTTATAATAATCACAGGTTTTACATTATTCATAAGCATAATCTTTTACGTGTCGGTTTCTTAAATGAGTTTTCCAATTTTATCTCTTTTAATACTTACTCCATTGATTGGCGCGATAACATTATCTTTATCTAGTAGTTCTCAGCTAAAAAATAAGACTATTTTTATATCAGGATTATGGATAACCACTGGTGAATTTATTTTGAGTTTACTTCTTCCTATTTTTTATGATCAATCTAAAAATGGATATCAATTTAAAGAATTCCACACTTGGTTTGATAAATTTGATATCAATTACTATCTTGGTGTTGATGGAGTCTCTATTCCTCTTATCCTACTAACTACATTTTTGGTTCCAATATGTTTACTTTGTTCATGGAACTCTATTCAAACTAGAGTAAAGGAATTTGTTATATATTTTCTTTTATTGGAAAGTTTTATAATTGGGGTTTTTGTAAGTATAGATATAGTAATTTTTTATGTTTTCTTCGAAGCTGTATTGATACCCATGTTCTTAATCATAGGAATATGGGGTGGAGAAAACCGACTTTATGCAACATTTAAGTTTTTTTTATATACTCTTGCAGGATCAGTTTTTATGTTACTCGCAATTGTTTATATTATTTCTGTTACTAACACAGGAAATATTGAAATTATTTCTGAATATGTTTTTGACAACAATATTCAATTAATTCTCTTTCTATGTTTCTTTGCTTCATTTGCAGTTAAAGTTCCTATGTTTCCTTTTCATACTTGGTTACCAGATGCCCATGTTCAAGCCCCAACTAGCGGATCAGTAATATTAGCTGGCGTTTTATTAAAATTAGGAGCCTATGGTTTTATGAGATTATCTATTCCATTTTTTGAATTTGCTTCAGTTTATTATCAACCATTAATCTTTTCATTAAGTTGTATAGCCATAGTCTATACATCCATAGTAGCTTTACGGCAAACTGATATGAAAAAGATGATTGCATATTCATCAGTGGCTCATATGGGTTTTGTTACTATAGGTATATTCACCCTTACTCAAGATGGCATGAATGGCGCTTATTTCCAAATGATTAGTCATGGCATAGTCTCTGCAGCTCTATTCTTAATTGTTGGAGTTGTTTATGAAAGACACCATACAAGAATGATAGTTGATTATAGCGGTGTAAGCAATGTGATGCCAAAATATTCATTCTTTTTCATGATATTTATGCTTTCTTCAGTAGGTTTGCCCGGCACAAGTGGTTTTGTTGGAGAATTTTTAGTAATTATGTCAACTATCAGCGTAAACATTTACTTGACTGTATTTACTGCAATTGGAGTAGTTTTAGGCGCGTCTTACATGTTATTACTTTATAAAAATGTTAACTTTGGCGATGTTAAAAATGATATTAAGAAATTATCTGACTTAAATAGCATTGAACTTTTCTATTTTTCATGTCTTGGTATTTTAACTATTCTTCTTGGAATTTATCCAAAATTATTATTTAAAATGATTGATCAAAGTATATCGCTGGGAATTTTATAAATGATAAATTTATATTCATTTGCTCCTGAAATCTTAATTTTAACACTTATTTTGTCAACAATAACACTCGGACTTATGAATAGAGGATCTTCTATATCTCTCAATCTTATTGGCTTTACAGCTCTTACTTTTTTTATGATATTTAAAGGCTTTAGCTTTTATGAGCTTTCTGATTTTAAAGATAACACCATAAATTTAATAGTCTTATCAAAAATAATTTTATCAATTGGTTCTGCTGTATTTATCCTTTTAGTTAAAAGATCATTAAAAAATGAAAATTTATTTAGATATGAATATATATTATTTGTTTTATTTGCCGTACTAGGTTCATTTATATTAATTTCTAGTGATAATTTTCTTACAGCTTTTATTGGTCTTGAATTACAATCTTTATCTTTGTATCTCATGGCAGCTTTTAATACCAAAAATTTAAATTCAAATGAAGCTGGTATTAAATATTTCTCATTGGGTGCTCTATCCTCTGGTTTTCTCTTATTTGGAATTTCTATGGTTTATTTTGATACTGGAAGCTTTATATTTCAAAAACTAGATGATTTTTCATACACTAGTGAAATTGGATTATCTTTGATATTAATTTCTTTATTTTTTAAAGTTTCTGCTGCTCCCTTTCATATTTGGACACCAGATGTATATGAGGGTTCACCTACAATTTCAGTATTATTTTTCGCAAGTCTTCCAAAGTTCGCATCTCTTGTATTTTTATTTAGGGTTTATCATGAATTAAATATTAGTGATGTTAAATCACTTAGTTATATTTTTCAAATTGTATGCGGCATATCACTATTAATTGGCGTCTACGGTGCCATTACTCAAAAAATTATCAAACGCCTTTTGGCATTTAGTTCCATTAACCATGTTGGATTTATGCTATTGGCTATTATGAGTTATAAATTAATGTCAGAAGGAACTTTATTTTTCTATTTAATCATTTACATAATTACTACTTTCGGAGTTTTTGCGATAGTTTTAAATCTTCGTTCTACTGAAGGAGAAATAGTAAAAATTTCTGATTTAAATGGTTTACGCTTCACATCAAGGCCTAAAGCTATTTCAATGCTAGTATTTTTGTTTTCATTAGCTGGGATACCCCCTTTTGCAGGTTTTTTTGCAAAATTTTTTGTACTATCAGCTTCGATAAATGAGGGTTTTTATGTATTATCAGTTATTGCTGTTTTAAGTTCAGTTATAGCTGCTTTTTATTACTTATCAGTTATTAAGAATATGTTTTTTAATGAGTCTAAAGTTGATCTGCTGCTTGATAACAATAGAACAGGGTCTTTAGTTTTTATTATTGCTGCTATTCTTGTAACTTTATTTTTTTTCTACCCCGATCCATTAATTAATCTAGTAGATAATTTATTTAATTAAATTTGTATAAAATTATTTTTAATAATATTAATTCTACATTTGATAATATTTATTCAGATGAAAATTTTTTTGAATTAATTAATAAAAATAAACTAGCTATTCAGTCTTTCCAGCAAAAAAAAGGTGTTGGCAGGGGATCCAAAAAATGGCTAAGCCCCAAAGGTAATTTATACTTAACATTAAATCAAAGAATTGACTCAAGTAATATTTTGAAGTCAAATTTATATATTTGTTACTTAGTTCACAAATACTTTAAAAAAAAATATTCAATAGAATTAAAATATAAATGGCCAAATGATTTGTATTTTAAAAGTAAAAAGATAGTGGGGGTGGTCTCTAAATCTAAAATTATCTCAAAATATGCTTATATCCAGACAGGTTTAGGAATTAATTTAAACTATAGCCCAATCAAAACTTCAATATCATTATCAAAAATAATTTTAAAACAAGTTTCAGTATTTCAATTTTCTCGAGATTTACTTAATTTTTTTGATAAAAATTTAGATATAACTATAAGTAATATAAATTTAATAAATTATTTAAATACTTACTTGATGAATTCATTTAAATTAAAACATCCAATATACAAAAAAGGTACTATTGAAATAATTAAATTAGATAAGGATTTATCTTTATTACTAAAACATAATAATGAATATAAAAAAATTTTTTTTGGTGAACTATTATGAATTTAGCTATTGATATAGGAAATACATCAATTAAGAAAGCTAGTTTTGTAGATAATAGTTTAAATAAAATACATCATTTAAATTATTCTAAAAAAAAATTAAATAAAGTTAATAATTTCCTGAAGGATGATTTTAATAAGCACAATAAAATATATATTTGCTCTGTAGTACCAGAAATTAATAATATTATAAAAAAAAAATTTTCTCACAAAAAAAATAAATTTATATTTGTAAATAAAATAAAATTAAAATCTTTTGTCGATAAATCTATCAATCTAAAACAGTTAGGCACTGATCGATTAATAAATGTATTAGCTGCTAATAAATTATATGGAAATACAAATAATTTTATTATTATTGATTTAGGTACGGCTACTACTATAGATATTATTATAAAAAAAAAATATTTTGGTGGTGTAATTTTACCAGGTTTAAAAACTTCTTATTCGAATTTAATTAGTCTAGCTTCGGGAATTAAAACTATAAAGTTCATAAATGATAATAAAGTTATAGGAAAAAATACAAAATCTGCTTTGTTAGCTGGCTTTAATACAGGAAATAAATTAATGATTGATTCCTACATAACTTTGTTAAAAAGGAAATATCAAAAAAATTTTAAGGTTATATTTACTGGTGGTTATGCTAATAATATTATCACAAAAAAAAATAAATATATTTATAAAGAAGATTTAACTCTCATAGGACTAATTACTTATAAAAATTTCTTTAAATAAATTTAAATGAATAATATTAAAATATTAAATAATAAAAATAATAATTATTTCTTATCAATAGGTGGAATTGGTGAAATAGGAGGTAATAACTATCTTTATTCTTTCAAAGGGGAACAGGTAATTGTAGATGCAGGCATATCATTTGCAGATGAATCTTTACCAGGTGTTGATATTACTATTCCCGATCCTCAAATATTTTTAAATCATTCTATTAAACCAAAAGCAATGATACTTACTCATGCTCATGAAGATCATGTAGGAGGTTTGGAATATTATTTCGATAAAATAGATTTTCCAATTTATTGCAATAAATTTACATTTTCTTATATCAAACATAAATTTAAGAAAATTCCAGATTATGAAAAAAAATTTATTTTAATTAAAAATTATGAAGAGATAAAATTTAATAACTTTTCATTTCAACTAATACCTACTACTCATTCAATTCCAGACCCAACAGGAATTTTTTTTAAAACTGACACAGGTAATATTTTCCATACAGGAGATTGGAAAATTGATAAAGATCCTGTAACAGGTAACCCTTTTAATTACGATAATTATAAATTACTGAAAGATGAAAAAATTGATCTTTTAATAGGTGACTCAACTAATGCTGGAGTCAAAGAAATTTCAAGATCTGAATCTGAATTAGATCCTTCTTTTGATAATCTATTTAAAAATCTTAATGGAAGAATTGTAGTTACTTGTTTTTCATCAAATATAGCTAGATTAAAAACTGTTATTTTAAATGCAATTAAACATAATAAAAAAATATTTGTTGTTGGAAGAAGTATAAAAAGGGCTATAGCCACTGCTATTGAAGAAAATTTGATTGATAATTTTGAAATATTAAATGAAAAATTATTTGATGAATATAATCGTAATAAAGTTGTTCTAATTTGTACTGGCAGTCAAGGCGAGAAAAATTCTGCTCTTTCTAAAATTGCAAATAATACACACAATCAAATTAAATTAAGTCCAAATGATAATATTATTTTTTCATCAAAAGAAATACCTGGAAATGAAAAAGCAATTTCATATTTAAAAAACTCTTTTAGTTATCTTGGATTAAAAATTATATCTGATGAAGATGAATTTGTTCATGTATCTGGTCATCCAGGTATATCTGAAATAAAAGAATTCTATGAATTTCTTAAACCTTTATCTCTTATTCCTATGCATGGTGAGTACCTTCATTTAAAAAAACACTTAGAGATTGCGAAAGAATTAAACATTAAGAAAACATCTTTACTTCTAAGCGGAGATATCTGTCTATTAGACCTTAAAGAAAAGAATCATAAATTAATTGATCAAATAATTATAAAAAAACTGCCTGTTATTCAAAATTCTATTGTTGAAGAAATGAATTTTATTAATGAAAGAGGAAAAATTTTAAACAATGGCATAGTTAGTTTAAACGTTATTTTTAATAAAAATTTTGAAATTACAAAGTTACAAATATTTGACAAAGGTTTCCCTTTTCAATTTAACAAAGATTTTATAATAGAAGAAATTAAGGAAAGTTTACTAAACAAAATTTTATTTATTAAAGAAGAAATAAATGAAGATGTTTTAAAAGAATTATTAGAGGAAATTTCAAAAAAAATCTTTACAAGAAATTTTTCTTTAAAGCCTGAATTTTTCGTACACATATCTATGTTATGAAATTTTTATTTTTTCTATTTATTATTTGGTGGATTATTTTCATGGTGATTCTGCCTATTAAAAGATCTGAATTTGAAGATGGCATGCCAAAAAAATCTTATTTATTCGTTAAATTTTTGATTTCTTTAGCTATATCCATAATTATTTCCTTTTTTTTAATTAAATATGAAAATAATATATTTGATTACTTTAAATGAGATTTTCTAATTTACTTTTCAATTCCTTAAAAGAGTCGCCTAAAGAGGCTAAAATAATATCTCACCAATTAATGCTTAGATCTTCAATGATCCAGCAGCATACTTCAGGTATCTATACTTGGCTACCGTTGGGATTTAAAGTTTTAAAAAACATAGAAAATATTGTTCGTTTTAATCAAGATGAGATTGGATGCAATGAAATGCTAATGTCTACTATCCAATCATCTGATTTATGGATTAAAAGTGGTAGATATTCTGATTATGGTAAAGAGATGTTAAGAATAAATGATAGACATGAGAATAATTTGTTATATGGACCGACTAACGAAGAGGTAATAACTGATTTATTTAGTAATTATGTAAATTCTTATAAAGGATTACCAAAATACTTATATCACATACAATGGAAATTCCGAGATGAAATAAGACCTAGATTTGGCGTTATGCGAGGCAGAGAATTTTTAATGAAAGATGCATATAGTTTTGATTTAGATCACGATAGTGCAGTTGAAACTTATAAGAAATTTTTTAAATGCTATTTGAAGACTTTCAAAGATTTAAGCTTACAACCAATTCCTGTAAAAGCAGCAACAGGAGCTATTGGTGGAGATCTTTCACACGAATTTCAAATTTTAGCAAAAACAGGTGAAAGTGAATTAGCATATGCTTCTGAGTTAGTAGATCAAAATTTATTAGAAAAAAGCTATGAAGAAATAAACTCTATGTACTCAGCTTCAGATGAATTAATTGATAAAAATAAATCAGATGTGATAATTGGTAGGGGTATAGAAGTAGGACATATTTTTAATTTTGGAACTAAATATTCAAAACCATTAGAGTGCTATATACTAAATGATAAAGGGAAGCAAATTACCCCATTTATGGGATCTTATGGTATTGGTATTTCTAGATTAACTGCAGCAATAATTGAGGCTTTTCATGACGAGAAGGGTATAAAATGGCCTTACAATATTTCACCTTTTAAAATCAATTTTATAACTTCTTCCAAAACTAATTCATTAGAAGATATAAAAACTATTTATGATAAATTTACCTTAAAATATAACAATATTAGTATTGATGATCGGGATTTAAGCTTAGGAAGAAAAATCAAAGATTCAGAGCTTATTGGCATACCTTGGGCAGTTATAATCGGAAAGAATTACGAAGAAAATAAACAATTTGAAATTATTAATAGATCAAGCGGTGAGAAATTATTTTTAAGTAGAGAAGAAATAGAGAATTTTGATTTTGAAAACTACACTCCTTAAATTATCAATTTCATATATTTTTAATTTTAAAAAGGATAAAGCTTTTTCTATATCTACTATATTATCTTCTCTAGCACTTATCTTAGGTATATCTATTCTTATAACCGTAATGTCAGTTATGAATGGTTTTCGTGAGGAATTAATTGACTCTTTGAGTGGAATTAATGGCGATATAACTGTTTTTGATGTGGATGAGTCAAAGATTAATAATATAGTTTCTAAATATACTGAATTGAAAATAGTAAAAAATATTCAAAATAGAGTCATAGCAACTAATTCATCAAGCATAGAAGGACTTCTAATGAAATCTATTCCTGATAATGACATTTATAAAATTCCAAAAATAAAAAAGACATTATTTGAAATCGAAAAAAAAGAGAACAATTGGACATATATTGGTATCGAACTGGCAAGGTCATTAGATCTTAGAGTAGGAGACAATATTCAAATTAGTATACCTGGATCATCGATGACTATTTTAGGTCCTGTATTGAATTCATATGAGTTATATGTTGCTGGTATTTTTAATACAGGTATTTATGACTATGATAAGTATTTTATTTATTCAAATATTAAACAATTTTTATCTGACAATAATGAAATTATTTATGATTTATATTTAGGTAACGAAGTATTTGATTTTAATGATTTAGATGGAATTTATTATGAAACTTGGGAGCAACAAAATCAATCTCTAGCACAGGCCTTAAATACAGAAAAAAATGTAATGTTTATGATATTATTTTTTATTGTAGTAATATCTTCTTTTACAATCATTTCAAATCAAATTTTTTTTATAAAAGAAAAATTTAAAGATATAGTTTTATTGAAATCTTTAGGAATAAATCAATCTGAAATTTGTTTTTTATTTTTCATTAACTCTTTTTTAATTTCTTTTTTTTCAATTATTATAGGGACATTACTTGGTATTTTATTATCAATTAATATTGAAAATATTGAAAATTTTTTATCCATTTTATTAAATTATGAACTGTGGAATAATGAGGTAAGATATCTTTCTACTATGCCTTATAGTATTCACATTGAAGATATAATATTTATAATTTCAATATCTTTAATCTCTACGTTAATTGCATCTTATATTCCTATATTAAGAATTTTTAAAATTAAACCTAATTTAGTATTAAGATGAATATCCTTGAATTAAAAAATATTTCAAAATCTTATTATTCTCAAATTGGTAATTTTGAAATTCTAAAAAATGCAGATTTATCAATTTATGAAAAACAAAATCTTTTTTTATTTGGTCCCTCTGGTTGTGGTAAATCAACTCTTTTAAATATAGTAGCTGGGCTAGATACTCCTGATAAGGGTGATATTTTATATAAAAATAAATCAGTAAAAACAATTCACACAAATCTTTTAAAAAATGATTTTGGAATAATATTTCAAGATCACTACCTCATTTCCGAACTAAATATTTTAGATAATATAAAACTTAAAAATTCAAACTTTGATGATATATCCAATATACTCGATCATCTTAATATTTCTGAACTTAAAGATAAATTTCCAAATCAGTTATCAAATGGTCAAAAACAAAGAGTATGCGTTGCAAGGGCATTAGTTGGTAAGCCCAAACTTCTTATAGCAGATGAACCAACTAGTTACTTAGATAGAGAAAATGCTGATATAGTTGTTAATCTTATATTAGAAGTTTCTAAAAAATTTAATTTATCAACTATTATAGCTAGCCATGACATATCATTTAAATCTCATTTTGATAAATCCTACTCAATAATTGATAAAAAGATTATCCAATGTTAATTCCTTTAAGAAATTATTCAAATTATTCAATCTGTGAGTCTAATATTAAGATTGATGACCTTATAGACTTTGCAGTCCAAAAGAATTTACCGGCAATAGCTTTAACAGATTACAATCTTTTATCAGGTGTATTAGAATTTTCTATTAAATGTATTAAAAAAGGCATTCAGCCAATTATTGGAATAGATTTAGATTATTTTTCTAATATTGGGCATGTTTCAAGAATTACAATTTTATCTAAATCTGAGATAGGTTTTAAAAATATTAATATCCTTTCTACTAGGATTAATACTGAAAATAATTTTGTTTTATCAGTCAATAACATTCATGAATTTTCAACAGATAATATTTTGATAATTGGAGGATTAAATAGTGTCTTCGATGGGATTGACGAAAATGATAAAAATTATAAAAAACTAGAAAGTGAAATTTCTAATTTAAAAAAAATCTTCAATAATGAATTATACTTTGAGTATGACCCTAATTTGAATAATAATTTTCTAAATGAGTTATCAATAAAATTAAAAATTAATTGTTTTCAATCATCTTTTAGTTTTTATAAAGAACCACAAGACTATCAAGCAATAAAAATTCTTCACTGTGTAAAAAATGGAGAATATATACAAAATAGTTCCTTTAAAATTAATAATAATTATTCACTTAATCAAAATACTATCGAAAATAATAAAGATCTAATTATGAATTCCTTTAAAATATCAAATAAAATTCAATTTATTATTGAAGAGAAACCCATCTCTTTACCAAATTTTACTTCTAATTCTGAATCTAACGAAGATAAAGAAATAATTAAACAATCAAGAAGTGGATTAGATTTACGACTTAAAAAGCTATTTAGAAATTTATCAATTGAGCAATCTAATTCTAGATCTAGGGTCTATAGGGAAAGATTAGAATATGAATTGAATGTTATTACAAAAATGAAATTTTCTGGATATTTTTTAATTGTATCTGATTTTATTAGATGGGCTAAATCACAATCTATACCTGTGGGTCCTGGAAGAGGATCTGGTGCTGGCTCAATAGTAGCTTGGTCTTTATTAATTACTGATGTTGATCCAATAAAATTTGGATTACTTTTTGAACGTTTCCTTAACCCTGATAGAGTATCTATGCCAGATTTTGATATTGATTTCTGTAAGTCGCGAAGAGACGAAGTAATTGAGTATGTTCAAGAAAAATATGGCTACCAGAACGTTGCTCAAATAATTACTTTTGGAACAATGATTTCTAGAGGTATCTTAAAAGATATTGGAAGAGTTGAGGGCATTCCTTATTCAGAAGTGGAAAGGATGGTTAATAAAATTCCATATAATCCTGTTCACCCTCTGTCAATAAGTGAATTAAAAAGCAATCATAGAGAACAATTAGGTGACTTGGCTGACTCAGAAATGATGAATAAAGCAGAGTCAATGGAGGGTGCTTTAAGAAATGTTTCTACTCATGCTGCCGGTATAATTATTTCATCCGAAAATCTTTATGGAAATGTTCCTTTGTTTAAAGATGATGACTCTCAAATTATGGCTACACAATTTAATATGAAAGATTGTGAAAAAGCTGGTCTGTTAAAATTTGATTTTCTAGGATTGGCTAACTTAACTATAATTGATGAGACTCTTAAACTAATAAAACAAAATCATAATGTTGATATAGATCTCACTGAAATACCCTTTGATGATCAAAGTTCATTTGACCTTTTAGGAAAAGGATTAACTTGTGGAGTATTCCAAGTTGAGAGTGCGGCTATGGTTGATACTTTAAAAAAATTAAAACCCACAAACTTGGAGGAGGTAATAGCAGTATTGGCTCTTAATAGACCTGGCCCTATGCAATTTATAGATAGTTTTATAAAAAGAAAAAAAGGTGAAGAGAAAATTATTTACGATCATCCTTTGCTTGAGCCTATCTTAAAGGAAACCTATGGAATTATTGTCTATCAAGAACAAATTATGAAGATAGCTCAAGTAATTTCTGGTTATACACTAGGACAGGCAGATCTTTTAAGAAGAGCTATTGGAAAAAAAATTAAATCTGAATTGATGAGCCAAAAGGAAATATTTATAAAAGGCGCTATCAATAAAAAGATTAAATCATCTGATGCAACTAAACTTTTTTCATTAATCGAAAAATTTGCAGAATATGGTTTCAATAAAAGTCATGCAGCTGCTTATGCTTTTATTACTTATTACACTGCTTATCTTAAAGCACATTATCCAAAAGAATTTTATTGCGAATTGTTAAATAATTCAATTAATAATACAGATAAAATTTTTATTATTCTTAACGAAATATCATCTCAAAATATTGAAGTAATATCCCCGGATATAAATTTTTCTGATTATAAATTTACTGTAATCAATGAAAAGATTTCATATGGTTTATCTGCACTTAAGGGAGTGGGTGAAGAGTCAATGAAGGAACTAGTCAATGAAAGAAAATCAAATGGAAATTTTAAATCTATTTTTGATTTAAATTCTAGGTTATCAAGATCTATACTTAACAAAAGACAAATTGAAAAACTTATTTTATCAAATTCCTTTAAGTCATTTGATCATAGTATTTCTAAATTATTTGCTAATGTTGAATATATTATTCAAAAAACTGATGGTGGCTCTTTATTTAATGAAGAAAATGAAGATAAGTTTTTTATAAATAAAAAATTTAAAGAAATAGATATTATTAAAGCTGAATTTGAAAGTTATGGATTTTTATATTCACAAAAAAAACAAACTTCTATTTTATCTAAATTAAATTTTTCATCATTTAGAGAAAAATTTGATAATAAGGTTGAACTATTTGAAGATTTTTATTTTTATGTAATAAAATCCCAATACAAAACTACAAAAAATGGTAAAAGGTTTATATTAATGAATGTAATTAATGAAAGTGGTTTTTTCGACTTAAGATTATTTGATGACAAATTTGATATGAAGTCATTGCAAGCAAATTTTATAAAAACCAAAATAAAATCATCAATCAAAAATGAGTTTTATAACGTTAATATCGAAAAAATTGAGATAATTAAAAATGAAAATATGATTAATGAAATATCATATGTTTCCTATCAGGACCTACTAGGGATAGATAAAATTCAGAATTTTGATGAAATAAGAGTCCTTAATCAAAAAAAAATCCTTACAATTTCGCTCAATTAATATTTGAAATAATACTAAATTCATATTATAAAACATAAAAAAACAGATCGGTATGTTTCCGGTGCCATTATGGTTTTCCAATTTACTGATCAATGCTAAACCGGAGGTAAAATGAATATAGAAATATCCCTAGAGGACTTACTTAAGAACGGATCTCATTTTGGTCACAATAAAAAAAGATGGAATCCAAAAATGGAAAAATTTATTTATGGTGAAAAAAATGGCACACATATCCTTGACTTAAGAAAATCTCTACCTTTAATAGAAAATGCTTTAAAATTTGCTTTAGAGTCATCAAAAAATAAAAAAAAGTTTTTATTCGTATCAACAAAAAAACAACATTGTGAAATAGTTGAAAATATTGCTAAAGAAACTGGAAATTATTATGTAAATTTCAGATGGTTAGGTGGAATGATTACTAATTGGAATACTGTTAAAAATTCTATTAACACATTGAACAATTATGAAAATATTTTGTCTTCTGATGAAGAAACAGTTTTTACTAAAAAAGAACTCTCAGATATTGAAAAGAAAAAAAATAGATTAGAAAAAACTCTAGGTGGCATAGTAGAAATGAAGTCCACTCCTGATGTTTTATTTATAATTGATACAAATAGAGAGCACATTGCTGTTTTAGAAGCTAAAAAATTAGGAATTCCAATTATTGGGATAGTAGATACGAATTGTGATCCTGACATCATAGATTTTCCAATTCCGGCTAATGATGATGGAGTTAAGTCTGTTAATTATATTTTAGAAAACTTTAAAAAAGTTTTGATTAATAATTCTGATACAACTGAAAGTACCGAAGGAGAAAATACTAATGAGTAGTATGGATCTAATTAAAAAATTAAGAAATAGCACAGGAAGTGGGATTGTTGATTGTAAAAAAGCTTTGTCTGAGAATAATAATGATTTAGATGCCGCTGTAAAATGGCTAAGAGAAAAAGGAATTCTTAAAGCTCAAAAAAAACAAGATAGAGAAACTAACGAGGGAGTAATATCTTTTTACAATCACAATTTATCTTTTTCTTCATTTACTTTATGTAAAATAAAATGTGAAACTGACTTTGTTGCTAAAAATGAAGATTTCTTAACATTTGCTAATAATTTGACTAAATCTATTCATGAAAATAATGATATTAATGATGAGGGTGCTATAGATGATCTTAAAAATATTAGAATTGGTGAAAAGAGCATAGACACTGCTCTAACAGATTTGATTTCAAAAATTGGTGAAAATATTCAAATCGTTTCATTTAAAAAATATAACTCGGATAATTCTTTATATATAAGTTATCTTCATAATAAATATAATGACTCTTGTTCGAAAATAGCCTCAGTTGTAGAAATTTCTACTGATAATATTCCTAATACTATTAGTATAATAGATCAGTTAAGGGTCATTTCAATGCAAGTATCTGCAATGAAGCCAATGGCATTGAATGAAGATTCTATAGATAAGAAAATTCTTGATGATGAAAAAGATATAATATTAAAGCAAATTACAAATACCCCTGAAGATAAAAAAGAGCAAATTGTTAAAGGTAAGCTTAATAAATTTATTAAAGAAAATACACTTGAGGGACAGGTTTTAATTACAGATCCGAAAAAAACTGTTGGAAATTATATATCTGAAATTTCAAAAAATAATAACTTAAATCTTAACATTACTTCAATGGATTTATATACTATCTAAATGTATAAAAATATTATGCTAAAGATTTCAGGTGAGTCTTTAGCTGGGAGTAGAGAACAAGGATTTGATTTTGATATTCTAAATGATCTTTCTAAAAATATTAAAATATTAATTGATAAGGATATAAAGGTTTCAATTGTTTTAGGCGGTGGTAACTTTATAAGAGGTGCATCTTTCTCTAATGGTGTTGTAGACAGAGTAACGTCAGATTATATGGGTATGCTTGGAACTGTTATAAATTCTTTGGCTTTACAATCTAACTTAGAAAAAATTGGTGTTCCTTCAAGGGTTATGACTGCGATAAGCATAAATAGAGTCGCTGAGCCTTATATTAAAAATAAAGCAACAAGACATTTAGAAAAAAATAGAGTTGTAATCTTTGCTTCTGGCACTGGTAATCCTTTTTTTTCTACTGATACAGCAGCTGTATTAAGAGCTTCTGAAATGAAATCTGACATAATTCTTAAAGGAACAAAAGTTGATGGAATATATGATAAAGATCCTATCGTAAACGAGGATGCTAACAAGATAGAAAAAATTTCTTACACTGATTTTTTAAATAAAGATATAAAAGTTATGGATGCCACAGCTATAAGCCTTGCAAAAGATAGATCTTTAAAAATTATAATCTTCTCTATAATGAAAAGCTCAAATATTATAGATATTATTGACGGTAAGGGTTCGTATTCATTAATTAGTTAAAATGTTTGAAATTAATAATTGTAATAAAGAAATGGAATCTACTATTGAAGCTTATACTAATGAATTAAAAAATATTAGAACAGGACGTGTTTCTCCAGATATTTTAAAGACAATTTTTATAGAAAGTTATGGTTCTAAAATGCCCATAACTCAATTATCAAATATAAATAATATTGATAATATGACTTTATCAATAAATATATGGGATAGTTCTTTAACTAGTATTGTTGAAAAAACTCTTCTTGAGTCTAATCTAGGAGCAACTCCTCAAACAGAAGGTAATAATATTTTACTGAAATTTCCAGAATTAACAGCTGAAAGAAGATTAGAGTTAGCAAAAATTATATCAGATACTTCCGAAAAATTTAAAATTTCTGTTAGAAATATAAGAAGAAAACATATCGATATAGTTAAAGAATTAGAGAAAGATAAATCTATTTCTATTGATGAGAGCAAAAGATATCAAGATGATATTCAAAAAAGCACAGATAGCACTGTCATAGAAATAGATAAACAAAGTAAAATTAAAGAACAAGAAATTTTAAAAGTTTAAATTTTTGAAAAATAAATTAGAACATATTTCTTTTATAATGGATGGCAATAATCGTTATTCCAAAAAAAAAAATATATCTAAATTTAATAGTTATAAATTAGGTGCAAAAAAACTAATTAAAATTTCTGAGTATATATTTAAAAAATATAAAGTTAATTTCATCTCTGCATTTGCTTTATCTAAAAATAATTTAGGAAGATCTTCAAAAACCATTTTAAGTATTATTTCAATTTTAGATGAATATATAGATGAGGCTTTGTCTAATAACTATAATTTCAAAATAACGTTCATAGGAGATTTATCTTTTTTAGATAAAAATATTAAAAATAAGATTAATAAATTAGAACAAATAAATAAATATAAAAAATTTAATTTAATAATTTTTTTAAATTATTCTGGGCAAGATGATATCTTAAATTCTATTAAAAAATTAAAAAAGAATTCTTCCCATTCTTATAACTTAAAAAATTATCTCGCTACAAAAAATATACCAAATCCAGACCTTATTATAAGATCAGGTGGCTTCAAAAGAATAAGTAACTTTATGTTATTTGAAATAGCATTTACAGAATTTTCTTTTACAAAAAAATTATGGTCTGATTTATATAATTCAGATATAGATAAATTTATTAAATCATATTTTATAACTGAACGTAAATTTGGCCTCTAATTTAATAAATAGATATTTAGTCGGATTATTATTAGTAATATCAATTATTTTTTTTTATTATATTAAGTTAGATACTATATTTTTAATAATTATTTCGATTTTAATTTTATTTGATTTTTATTCTTCTAATTTTTTTAATTCTTTAAATTCACGTATTATAACTTTAATTTTAATATTAATTACTATTTCCATTGGATTATTTAATGAAAATAATTTTCTCTTACCAGCTTTTATTCTATTATTAACTTTTCTTACATTTTTTTTAAAAAATTATATCAAATATCTTTTTATAACCTCTATATGTTTATTTGTTTTAATCTTATATGAATTAATACTTTTTGATCGTAATATCCTCTTTCACATAATATTAATTTCTTTTTTTAATGATAGTTTAGCCTATTTTTTTGGAAAAAATATCAAGGGACCTTTGATAATACCTAAAATAAGTCCCAAAAAAACAATATCTGGTACATTGATCTCATCAATATTTAGTGCAATTTTAATTTACTATCTTTTAGGATTTGATATTAAAATTTCAATTTTTTTGTCCTTAACTCTTTTTTTTGGAGATATTTATTTTTCTTATATTAAAAGAAAATTAAATTTAAAAGATTTTTCAAAAATTCTTTTAGGACATGGTGGCATTTTAGATAGATTAGATAGTATGTTTCTTTTTGCTATATTTTTATATATTTTTTCTTTATGAAACCAAAAATTCTAATTATTGGATCCACTGGATATCTTGGCACTATACTTTTAAAGTTTTGCCATATAGAAAATATAAAGATTTTCGGTATCACTGGCTATAATAATAAGAAAAAACTTCTATCTCAAAAACATAAATACAATATTAGATACAGCTATTCTTTAAATAACAAAGATGAAAAAATTGATTTTTTAAATTTTTTAAACAATCATAAAATAGATTTGGTTTATTTTTTAGATTTTGGATCAAAATCATTAAAATATGCTGATTTATTTTTGAAGAATAATTCCAATTCATTAATAGCTATTGCTAATAAAGAAATGTTAATTGCAGGCGGATCTTTATTGATTAATAGAATTCATAAAACTAAAAATAAACTAATTCCTTTAGACTCAGAACATTTTTCTTTGATTAATTCAAACTTTAATAACGAAAACATCAATAAAATTTTTATAACTGCTTCAGGTGGCCCATTTTATTTTAATAAAAAAATTAATTTAAAATATGTAACAAAAAAACAAGTTCTCTCTCACCCTAAATGGAAAATGGGTGTTAATAATACAATAGACTCTTCAAATTTTATTAATAAAATTCTTGAAATCTATGAATTATCTATAATATTTAATATTGATATATCAAAGATTGATTTCTTAATGTCAAAAGAGGCTTATGTACATTCAGTAATATTATTTAAAAATCAAAAAACGGTCTTAAATTGCTTTGATAATAACATGATAATAGCACTAAGCTATCCTCTTACTTTTTATTATAAATTTGATTTAAATGTAAATAATAATAATTATCTTCATTTAAATAATTTAAAATTAGAGAAATTTAATGATAGAAGATTTAAAATTAATCAATTTTACCGTCGTTTTAAAGTTCTTAATCATAAAGAGATAATTCAATTTATGATTTTAAATAATATAGCTCAGTCAAAATATCTTAAGGGCAACCTAAAATACAATGAAATATATGATTTCATATTTAGAAATATAACTAAAATAAAAACTAATCATAAATTTAGTTCTTTTGATAGTATTCTAAGGTATATTGATCTTCATAATGCAAAATTTACTAAGAATTAATTTAAATAATTTTTTATTATTTCTAATATTATTTATTTTTAATTTTTCATATCTTTATTCCTCTAATTTGCAAATAGAGGGTTTATCGAAACTTAGTAAACAAGATTTAAACGCTATTACTACTATAGATTTAAATAAGAATAATATTACATTAGATGAAGTAAATATTATAATCAAAGAACTTTATTCGTCTGATTTAATTTTTGATGTTTTTTTAGAGCAATTAGATAATACTTTTAAAATCCAAATATCAGAATCTTCGATTATTCAAAATATATACATTAATGGAAATATTTTTATTAAAGATGAAGTTATTACCTCAAATATTTCTTCTCAAGAAAATTACTTATTTAATAAAGATACAATTGCCCAAGATATTCTAGATATTAAGAAAATATATTTATCTCAAGGTTTTAGAGATGTTGAAATTAGTTTTTTTACAGAAAAATTTTCTGAAGATAAGATTAATTTAATTGTATCTATAAATGAAGGTGATCAATCAAAATTAAATGAAATTTTAATATCCGGTAATTCTTATGCATCAGATCGATTTATTTATTCCTTGATGTCTACAAAAATTTATAGACCATATAATATATTTACTTCTGGATCAAATTTTGACTTATCTCAACTTGGTTTCGACCTCAATAAAATTTCTTCTTTTTACAAAGATAATGGTTTTTTTGATATTGAAATTTCTTATGAACTAATAAAAAAATCAAAATTTAATTTTTTATTACATGTTTTTATTAATGAAAATGAACAAACTAAAATTATTAATCTAAAATATGATATTGATGATAATCCACAATTTAGAAAGATTATTAATACATTTGAAAAAGAACTTTCAAAAAATAAATTCTTTTTTTCAAGAGATTTAATCAATTCATTTATTGAAGATCTAAATAATTCACTAATATCTTATAATAATCTTAATTCTTTTATCGATTTTAAACTGAGCAATTCTATTGATGGTATTGATTTGATTGTATTTAATTCTAAAAAAAATCTTGAACTTATAAACAAAATTAATATTTATGGCAACACCATAACAAAAGAAAAAGTAATAAGATCAAAAATTAAGCTTCAACCCGGTGATTATTATAGAAAAGATTTAATTTCAAAAACAAAAAAACAAATATTAAAAACCAAGTATGTTAATAAAGTAGAAATAAATAAAAACATTAATAATGAAAAATTAGATTTAGATGTAGAAATAACGGAAAATAAAAAAACTGGTAATTTTTTATTTGGTGGTAGTTTTTCAGGAGACACAGGTTTTGGATTAGCTTTTAGTATTAAAGATTATAATTTTTTAGGAACTGGGAATGAAGTTAATTCTGAAATAGATATAAATTCGGAAAAAACTTCTTTTAAAGTTGCTTATACATCCTATCCACTACTTAACCCAAATATTCAAAATAAATATACTTTATTTAATTTAGATAGAGATTTAACCGATTCTTTTGGATACAAGACTAAAGAGAGAGGTATTAGTTACGGTATTGGTTTTGATTATAAAGAAAAAATATCTGTTTCTTCAGGTTTAGAATTTTCTGAAATTAAAGGATACCATGCTAAAAATAATGAGAAACATATTCAAGATAGTATAGGTAATTTTAATCAAATAACTCTGGAATTTTCTCTTTTATCTAACTCAACTAATGATTTCTTTTATCCTACCAATGGTTTTAAGAATAGACTAAGTATAACCTTATCTCCTGAAAATATATCTGATGATTCTTATATTAAATTAAGAGGAACAAATGAAAATTATTTTAAATTAAGTAAGAGCAAAAATTTTATTTTTTTACATAATAACATCGGTATAGCTGAGTCATTAGAAGACAATCTTAAAACAGTTAATGCATTTAGTTTAGGGGGATTGAATTTTAAAGGTTTTGATTACAGAGGGATAGGACCATTTAAAGATAATCTATATCTTGGTGGTAATAAATTTTTTACCACAACTTTAGGTTATGGAAGCTCTTTCATTTTTGATGAAAAAGATAATATAAATATAAAACTATTTACAACGGTTGGTTCAATATGGGATAGTGATTATTCTTCAGATAATGATTTTAATTTAAGATCCTCTACAGGTGTATCTTTTGATATTTTAACTCCAATAGGTCCATTATCTTTATCTTATGCAACAGTCATAGAAAAACTTGATAAAGATAAAACTAGGGAATTTAATTTTTCAATTGGAACTTCATTCTAATTAATGATCGATTTTAATCGAAAGACTTTTTATCCTATAAATAAAAGTCTCCAAGTTAATAAAGATGAAATTTCCTTTATTAATTATATTGATGTAAAAATTACTTCAAATTTTGTTGTCAGTGATATTTCCTCTATAAATTATCAAAGAGAAAATTCAATTCTTTTTATCAATAAAGGTGTCAAATTAAATTATAAAATTAATAATAAAAATGAGATATTAATAATAACTGATGATATTGATATTTTTAAATCTAATTTATATAAAAATATAATTTTAGTTTCTGATATAAATTTAACTTATAATAAAATTGTAAATTATTTATTTATACATGAGGATAATATAAATTTTAAAGACGAATTTAATTTAATTAATAATTCACACATATCTAAATTTGCTTCTATAGATCCATCTTCTTCAATTGGTAATAATTGTATTATTGGAAGAGGTTGCATTATTGATAAAAATTGTATTATTAAAAACAATGTGGTAATTAAAAATTCAATAATTTCAAATAATGTAATTATTAACGATAATTCAACTATTGGTTCTTCTGGTTTTGGCTTTAGTACTAAAAATATGGGTTCTTCAAATATAAATCCTCAAATAGGAATAGTACACATAGATGAAAATGTAAATATTGGCTCCAACTGTACAATTGATAGAGGCAAAATAGATTTTACTTATGTAGGTAAAAATTCAATGATAGATAATTTGGTACACATCGCACATAATGTTATTTTAGGGAAAAATGCTACAATTGCAGCACAAACTGGAATTTCTGGTAGTGTCATCATAGGTGATAATTTACTCTCAGGAGGTCAAGTCGGTTTTGCTGGTCATATTAAAATTGGTAATAATGTTATTATAGCAGCCAAAAGTGGAGTAACTAAAAATATTAAAGATAATTCTATTGTTGCTGGTTTCCCTGCTATTGATATAAAAGAATGGAAAAAAAATATAATTAAAAATAGAAGATGATAGATATAAATAAAATTCAAGAAATTTTACCCCATAGATATCCTTTTTTGTTAATTGATAAAATTATTGATTTTGAACCTGATATTTCAGCGCATGCAATAAAATGTGTTACAATTAATGAACCTTTCTTTAATGGTCATTTTCCTGGAAGACCATTGATGCCTGGAGTTTTGATTATAGAAGCAATAGTTCAAGCTGCTTGTTTTACAGTTGCTATGAAATTAAGAGATACCATGAAGAATCCTGGTGTCTCATTTATGACTATAGATAAATGTAAGTTTAGAAAACCTGTGTTACCAGGTGATGTTTTGGATTTAAAAGTGAATCGTTTGAATAAAGTAAAGAATGTTTACAAATTTGAAGGTAAATGTTTTGTCAATGATGTTATACATGCACAATGTATTTTTTCTGCTATGATTCATGACATCTCTAATTCATCAAAGTAGTTACGTATCTAAGAAGGTTAATCTTGGTAAAAATGTAAAAATAGGCCCATTTTGTAATATAGATGGAAATATATTAATTGATGATAATACTGAATTAAAGTCTCACATTTCTATAACAGGCAATACTACTATAGGTAAAAATAATACCTTCTATCCTTTCTCAAATATCGGTTGTGATCCTCAAGATATAAAATTTAAAGGAGAAGATAGTTTTTTATCAATTGGAAACTCAAATATATTTAGGGAAAATACTACAATAAGTAAAGGCACTGAAGATGGTGGCATGAAAACTAAAATTGGAAATAAAAATCTTTTTATGACAGGAGTTCATGTAGCTCATGATTGTAATATAGGCAATGAAAATATTTTAGTTAATCAAGTAACTTTAGGAGGGCACGTTAATATTGTTAACAATGTTGTAATCGGAGGTCTTTCAGCTGTTATACAATTTGTAACTATCGGTTCTTATTCTATGATTGGTGGAATGTCAGGTATTGATAAAAATGTATTACCTTTCAGTCTTGTTATTGGTAATAGAGCTAAACTTAGGGGATTAAACTTAGTTGGTATTAGAAGAAATAATTTTTCAAAAAATAATATAGTAAGAATATCAGAATTTCATAAATTGTTTATAAAGGATAAAATTAAACTAAATCTTGAAGACAGAGTAGATGTAATTTTTAATGATTATAAATCGATTCTAAATGAAAAACTTGGACACATACAATAAATCTATAATTTTAATAGCTGGCTCAGGTAAGTTTGCATATGAAGCAGCTGTATATTTAAAAAAAAAAAATAAATTAAATAAAATAATACTTATTCAAAAAAACAATTTAATTATTAAAAAATTTAAAGACATGTATATTAAATTTGATATTCGCTTTATTGAAAAAATAATTAAATTCATTAATAAAAGTAAAACTAACAGAGCCCTGATTGTTGGTTATGTTAAATTACCTAAAATTAATGAAATAAAACTTAATTTATCTTCAAAATTATTTTTCACAAAAGATTTTTTTTCTAATAATATTAATAATCAATCTCTAATTCTTAAAAAATTTTTATTAAGTAAAAAAATAAATTTATTGTCACAAAAGATGATTTTTAAAAATTTCTTAATAAATAAAGAAGACCAAATATACAAAAAGGACCATAAAAAACTAATAAAAATTATAGTTAATGAGTCTCACAAATATAAAAAATTATTTAAACTGAATTTATTTCAATCTTTTATAAATGATGGCAATAGAATTCTATCATTTGAAGATATTTACGGTACTGATCAGTTAATTAAAAAAATTGGTAAAAATTCAAACGATTTTCAAAATTTAATTTTTTTCAAATCAAAGAAAAATAATCAAATCAATGAAATTGATTTTCCAATAATTGGCTTAGATACACTTAAATTATTAGTTAATTATAAAATTAAAATAATATGTTTATTTAATCAAAATATTATTATTTCAGAAAAAAATAAATTCTTAGAAGTTGTCAGATCTTCTAATATGAGTTTAATTGTTCTTTAATTGAAAATATTATTTATTACACTTGAACAATCAGCAAGAGAAAATCTAAAATCTATTCTTGATGACAATTTTTTTAAAAAAAAATCTAAAAATATTTTTACATACGGCATGTCAAATGAAAAACTAATTTTTAAAGACCTTACAAATATTAATATAAAGTCAATTATGGGTTTAACTAAGATTATTCTTAATTTAAGATATTTATTTCAACTCAGAAAAAAAGTATTTCAAATTATTCAAAAAAATAATTTTAGCCATATTTTTTTTGTTGATTCTTTTGATTTTACAAAATTTTATTTAAGTAAATATAAATCAATAAATATTAATTACTCTCAAATTATTGGACCATCTGTTTTTTTATGGAAAAAGAAAAAAGCAGAATTTATTAATAATGAAATGAGTCATATTTTTTCAATATTTCATATTGATCGTAAATATTATAAATCTAATAAATATTCATATATTGGTCATCCTTTATTATGTAAAACAAAAATTCAAAAAAATCTTAATAGTAATATTCGTAATATTGGTTTCTTTTTAGGTAGTAGGTCCCAAGAAGTATTTATAAATATAAATATAATTAAAGATTTAATTAACAAAATTAATAATTTAGGGAAATTTAATTATTTTATATTTTCTACACCTGAATTTTCAAAATTTGTAAAAAAAAATATTAAAAATAAAAATATTCTCCATTTAAATAATGATATTAATTATTATAGTAACTTATCTAAATTAGACTTTGCTTTTGCTTGTTCTGGTACTGTACATTTAGAGTTAAGCTTTTCGAACATACCACACTTTATTTTTTATAAAGCTAATTTTATTAATTATTTAATCTTCAAAACTTTTGTTAAATCTAAATTTCTTTCTCTTATCAATATTTTTAATAAAAAGGAAATTATTAAAGAGTTTATTCAAAAAAATTTTAATTCATATGATCTATTTGAAAATTTTAAAATTTTTTTTAATGACAATATAAAATTTAATTCTTATAAAAAAAATCTTATTAATTATTCAAATAAATCTAATTTTAAAAAATTAAATAGAGTTCCTATTATTGATTATTTAAAAAAGTCTTCTTAAGCCATAAAAGATTAAAGATTGATTTCTTTTCTCTGTCTTTAACTTTCTTATAGGTTCTATTATTTTCACCTGTAAATAGTTGCCTTGGTCTTGTAATTTTAAATTCCTCATCTTCAATCATTTCTTTCCATTGAGCCAACCAACCAACAGTTCTGCCCACAGCGAAGATTGGAGTAAACATAGATGTTGGTATGCCTAATGCTTTTAACAAAATTCCTGAGTAAAAATCAACATTAGGGTATAGATTTTTCTCTTTAAAATAATCATCTTTTAGAGCTAATTCTTCTATTTCTTTTGCTATTTCTAATTCTCTTGATTTTAATTTTAATTCTTTGAATAAATCTTCAGTGCTTTTTTTTAAAACCTTAGCTCTTGGATCATAGCTTTTATAGACTCTATGACCAAAACCCATTAATCTAATTTTGTTTTTTTTATTTTTTATCTCTTCAATAAATTGTTTTGGTTGTAAATCATTTGTAACTATTTCATCTATCATATCAATTACAGCCTCATTAGCTCCACCATGAGATTTACCCCATAGTGATGATATACCTGCTGATAGACAAGCATAGGGATTAGCTAAAGATGAACCAGCAGTTCTTACAGTTGATGTTGAAGCATTTTGCTCATGATCTGCATGCAATATAAATATTTGATCCATTATTTTTGAATAAAGAGGATTTAATTCATATTCTTTTGTAGGAGTTGCAAAACACATATGTAAAAAATTATCTGCATAATTTAATTTATTTAGTGGATATACAAATGGTTGACCCACTGAATATTTATATGCCATGGCTGCTATAGTAGGCATTTTAGCTAGTATTCTATGTGAGGCTATCATTCTATGCTCAGGATCTTCTATATTTAAAGCATCATGATAAAATGAAGATAATGCGCCAACTACTCCTATCATCATAGCCATTGGATGAGCATCTCTCCTGAATCCTTTGTAAAATTGAGCAATTTGTTCGTTTAAAAGTGTATGGTTT
>MDTE01012825.1_pt1 | contig 29237 bp, 28 predicted proteins | sample 811231 | NCBI WGS metagenome assembly MDTE01 (sample SAMN05326651, study PRJNA326480) | marine metagenome | isolation source: seawater | place: Indian Ocean: Red Sea | collected 2010 | reverse complement strand
TTTTGTATCCTTCCAACGAGACCTTTGACTTATGGCCATAAAAATGAAAAGGACCACCATCACTGGAACGAAGACAGCATTGAAGTAGGGTGGGCCAACTGAAAGCTTTTTACCTCCACTAATTGCCTCATAAGCCAGAGGGTAGAGCGTGCCCAGAAGCACGACGGCTGTGGCTACTACAAGCAAGAGGTTATTAACTAAAATCATAGCCTCTCGAGAGCTCCAACTATAAATCGTATTACTTTTGATTCCTTGAGCTCTTACCGCGTATAAAGCCAAGGAGCCACCAACAACAGCGATCAAAAAAACGAGAATATACATCCCTCTCTGAGGATCCTGCGCGAAGGCGTGTACAGAGGTCAGGACACCCGATCGAACTAGAAATCCTCCAAGGAGACTCAACGAAAAGGCAGAGATGGCTAGAAGAACAGTCCACGTTTTAAAAACCGCCCTTTTTTCTGTAGAAGCTAAGGAGTGTATTAACGCTGTACCGACCAGCCAAGGCATAAATGACGCGTTCTCTACGGCATCCCAGAACCACCATCCTCCCCAACCCAGTTCATAATATGCCCACCAACTACCAAGCGTGATACCAACAGTCAAGAACGCCCAAGCGACGTTTGTCCAAGGCCTTGACCATCTGGCCCACGCCATATCTAACCGACCACTCCAAAGCGTTGCTATGGCTAATGCAAACGGGACCGCAAACCCAACATACCCTATATACAGCATAGGCGGATGGACTATTAAACCAAAATCTTGAAGTAGCGGATTTAGATCATTACCTTCCACAGGGAAAACTGGCAAGGATCTTTCGAATGGATTTGAGGTCAGTAACGAAAAAAGCGTAAAACCAAATGCAAGAAACCCTAAAACCGATAGGACTCGTGCGCGCATATCAACGCTTAGGTCGTGACTGCAGAGCGTTACAGCCAAGGTCCAGCCACCTAGCACAAGTGTCCATAATAGAAAGGATCCTTCGTGAGCGCCCCAAACTGCAGATATCTTATACTGGGGTGGTAGCGCAGAATTAGAGTTACTGGCCACATAATTGACTGAAAAATCGTCTACGACAAAAGCATAGCAAAGCGAAAGGAATGCTAGGAGCAAGAAAAAAAATAGCCCTTTAGCTATGGAATCCCCGCACTGCATCAACGTTATATTACCGGTCTGTACACCCCAAGCAGGGAGTATAGTCAGCCCTAGCGATAGTCCTAAAGCGAGAATCAAGCTGAAGTGGCCCAGTTCAATGATCATTTCGGCGAATCGCCGTGTGACTGATTGATAACATCCAAAACCTCCGGCGGCATATAATTTTCATCATGCTTGGCGAGAACTTCTTCAGCCAAAAAATCTCCTTTCTCGTTCAGAGTGCCACGAGCAACTATCCCCTGCCCTTCTCTAAACAAATCTGGAAGTATTCCCTTAAAGAAAATTGTGAATTCTGAACCTTGGAGATCAGTGACATTGAAACGCACCTCTAAATCAGATTCAGATCTGAATATACTGCCATCGAGCACCATTCCTCCAGCCCGGATTCTCTTGTCCACTGGTGCGACGCCTGAAACAATTTCCGCAGGCGAGTAGAAGAGGTTTATATTTTCAGCAAGAGCCATCAAAGTCAGTGCAATCGCGCCTCCAGAGCTCAGCAAAAGAAAAACTAAGAAATAAAGCTTTCGCCTCCGATGAGGCTTCATGAACCCCACCTTCATGAATCGCACTCCTGCGACCTTCTCTTTTGATTTAATTCGGTTACTCTGCGCCGATGGGCTAAGGCGGAGATTAAATTGTAGCCAATTATCAATAGTGCCACCCCATACGCGCTCCAAACGTAGGGTCCGTGTCCTCCCATCCAGCCAAAATCGGTAAGATTTTCAAACATCATCAATCGATCTCACCCATTGACTTCGATGCTCTCGCTTCAAAATTTCTGTTCTCACTCTATAAATCCATATAAAGAAAAAAAAGAGGTAGAATCCAACCACCATCACCAAGAGGGGTAACCACATCTCTGGAGGCATGCTCGGGCTCTCTGTAAGCGAAAAGCTAGACGGCTGATGAAGTGTGAACCACCAATCCACAGAGAATTTAATGATTGGCAAATTGACGAGACCAACCACCGCGAGTATCGCAGTAGCTCTTCCAACAGATTCGCTGCCTTCCTTTGCAGAACGCAGGACAATCACTCCGATAAAAAGAAACAGCAGCACAAGCGTCGACGTCAACCGAGCATCCCACACCCACCAAGTGCCCCAGGTCGGCTTACCCCAAATCGCGCCAGTTACTAATGCGAGAAAAGTTAGACTAGCTCCAATTGGGGCTGCACATTGGAGCGCCATATCTGCGATTTTTATTCGCCAAATGAGGAATACGGCACCAGCAGTGGCCATCATCATGTAGCTTGATTGGGCCACAATTGCGGCTGGCACATGAATGTACATGATTCTAACAGAGTGTCCCTGCTGATAGTCAGGGGGTGCGAATCCTAGTGCCCAGATGGACCCCACAGCCAGGGAAATGAGGGTTAAGATGCCAGCGGATGGCAAAACAACCCCACTGATCTCATAAAAAGGTCGGGGCGATCCAAGTCTATGGAATAAATTCCCCATTTTTAATGCGTTGCCTCCCAGCTCTGTAAACTATCTATCATACGTTTCATTCGCTTAAGGAGATGCGAATGCCCTGCTCCGTGGCTAGCGGCGCAAAACCAATAGTGATAGCAAGGATAGCGGCCAACCAAAGGGCATGGCCAGTATAATTGTCTCCCGCGGATGCGGTATCTATCATTGCCACTCCAAGAATTAATAACGGTAAATATAGCGGTAAAATCAATATAGTAATGAGGACACCACTCTTATTCACACCAAGGGTTAATGCCGCGCCAATTGAGCCGATCAAAGTCATGGTGGGCGTTGCCAACATTAGCGCAAGGACTGTAGCAACAATCCCGTCAGTATTTAAATAAAACATCAGACCGAATAGGGGGCTTAAAAGAGTAATCACTAACCCACCAACAAGCCATTGCGCAATAATCTTTCCGTAAACTACAAGTAGTAGAGATTCCTTCCCCAGAATCATCTGCTCCAGCGTGCCATCTTCATAATCTTCCTTAAACATCAGGTCAATAGAAAAAAGCGTTGTCAGTAATGCAGCAACCCAAATAATGCCTGCGGAAATCTCATTGAGGGTATCCGAGGAGGGACCTAATCCAAGAGGGAATAAACTGATAACCAATAAGGAAAACGCAAGCGGATTGAATATATCTCCCGGCTGGCGAACGTAAAGTAGTAGATCACGCTGGACAGTCAATAGCAAAATATTCACTAGCGAAGCTCAAGCTCTTCCAAATTGTTCAGAGGCACTTCCATATGCGATGAAAGCACTAAAATACCGCCCAAAAACAGATGTTTTTTAATTCTTTCAAGCAGCCATTGGATCCCATCAGAATCAATCGCATTGAATGGTTCATCCAGTATCCAGACCTTATTATGTAACAAGACTAGTCTGGCTAGATTGACGCGGCCGCATTGCCCTTCTGACATAGAACCACACGCAATATCTAAGTAGCTCCCCATGGAGACTTGACGCAGAGCTTCATCGACTTCCGCAAGTCTTGCTCCCTGTCCATTAATAGCGGCCGACCAGAGGAGATTTTCGCGAGCAGACATCAGCGCTTTTAAGCCCCTGCGATGTCCAATATATAGAGGGTATTGCTCCCTTCCCCATTTCACATCACCCTCGAACTCTTGATAGAGTCCCGCGAGGATGCGTAACAAAGTTGTTTTGCCAGAGCCGTTTAGTCCGAGAATCCTCAAAGCATCTCCTCGGTTCAACTCAAACGATAGATTCCGAAAAAGTACTCGATTCGCTCGCTCGCAACTCAGATTCTTGACCTGAAGCATACATAAGTCCAACAAATGAACGCATAGTATACCGACTCAGACCAGAGCAAACATGTATAATCTTCGGTGTTTTAACTTAAGTTTAATACCATGCTCTTCAAAAATGCATTTGTGTATCGCTTGGTCGAAGATGTAAATTTTTCGAAGGAGCAACTTCTACTAAAACTAAAAGATCAAATATTTATTCCCACTAGCGGTATCAGAGGATCAAGCTTCGGCTGGACGACTCTGAAAGATAATGAGGGACCTTTGGTACTCGAAGTCAGCGGGCGATATCTGATGAAGGGGAAACGCGAGGAAAAAGTTGTTCCAACGAGTGCTATAAATGATTTGATGATAGAAAAAATTGAACACCGAAAATCATCGGATCCAAGAGTCTTAAGTAATAGTGAAAAGCTAAGGATAAAAGAAGAAGCTACAATCGATTTGCTGCCCAGGGCCCTCCCAAAGTCAAAAGAAATTTTCGGCTATATATCACCACGCGATTCATTCTTAGTAATAAACTCGTCACACACTTCTGATGCCGAGCTGTTCATCAACTGCCTACGTGATTCATTGGGTTCATTACTTGTCACGCCTCTTCGGTTAAAAGAGAACCCAAGTAAATACTTCACACAATGGCTGTTAAACAGGAATCCTCCAGAAGACATAGTCCTCGGTGACCAATGCGACCTAAAAGATCTCGAAAAAGGTGCCACAGTCACATGTAGGCACCAAGATTTGGCTGCGAGAGAGATCAGGAACCATATAGAGTCTGGCAAAATCTGCACAAAGCTTGGTCTTATTTGGCAAGGTCGACTGCGAGTAACTGTCGATACCAATCTGGGTTTGAGGCAACTGCGAATGGAAACCACAGAAAAAAGTGAAGAAGATATCGAGGCTCAGCTCGACGCGGACTTCGCTGAAACCTCCTCAGTCCTTTCAGAATTTTTACCTGGATTGATTAGGGCATTAGGCGGGGAAGCCTCAACGAACTGATGGAGCTCGCCTGTCAAGCTTCTGCAAACATCAGGATCGCGTTATTTGAGGGCTTGAAACTTAAATTTCTGCCCAGCAACAGCAACCTCAAACATTAAACCTCCTAGGGGATGGATGAAGACTGCAGTTCCGCGATTATAAGAAGTTTCTAGGTGCCCTCCAAGAGAGGCTCCTCTGCTTGCACCTGCCGTATCTCCTACGGTTCCAGTCTGAGCCTGGACGCCGGCGATAATAGCTACTGCGGAGGCATTAGCAGAAAACTCATAAGTTCCCTGCGTAAATTCGTCAAAAGCTCTCTCGTCCTGCAAGAAGATAATCTCACTGAATAATTGTGCTCCCATCTGAAATCCAAAAGACATCTTACTTAACGTGATTTCGCCAACCAAATGGTTACCGACATAAACTTTTCCTTCTCCGAAGGCACCACCAAGTCCAAAGCCACCCTGACTGATGGTTGGAAAGACAGCGAACGCATAAGATTTTTCAAAAAATGGCTTAACGTTAGGGGAAGATTCGAACAAATCAATCGTACTATTGTAGGGATCGGCAATGGCAAAGCTAGGCGCAATCAGAAAAAGAACCAGGATAGACTGTATTTTAATAAGGTTGGGTTTAAAAATAATATTTAGCTTTTTCATACTGATACCACAGACACTTCTAACATGTTAACTCCCCTGAGGTTTGCAGATATTTGATCACCTATATTGATGGGACCAACCCCTTCTGGGGTGCCAGTAAATAGGAGATCACCAGCATGTAAACCGAACAGGTGCGATAGTCGAGAAATGATTTGAGGTACCTTCCAAATCATCTGATTGATATTACCTTCCTGTTTGATATCTCCATTAATACTGAGAGTGATCGATGCTTCATTAAGCTCTCCGGTTTGGTCTATCGGTAATATTTCTGAGCATGGAGCTGCATGCTTGAACACTTTACCCGCCTCCCAAGGCCAACTTTTTTCTTTAGCTACTGATTGCAAATCGCGTCTGGTCATATCAATACCCACGCCATAGCCGAATACGAGGTCCATGGCATTTTCGACCGCAATATCTCTTCCCCCAGACGAAAGGGCGACTATAAGTTCCAACTCGTGGTGAACCTGACAGGACTCGGAAGGAAATTCCATCTCGTTACCGGAATTTAACACAGCATACGCGGGCTTCATGAAGAAAAATGGGGGGTCCTGAGTGGGATCCCCACCCATTTCTACAGCGTGAGCTGCATAGTTCCTTCCTACACAATAAATATTATTTACAGGGAAGGTTCCACCACCTTTAACAGGTAAGCCTATTATTTCAGGGGGATCAATAACAAAACCCATAAATTCTCCAAAAAATCTCTAGTCCGTTATGGTACTCGACAACTCATCTATGATCCAAATGGTCTTGTCATACAAGCCAGGAAGATAGGCCCTAGCATAAATCGCTCGAGATGAAAATTCCCAAGTTAGCGAACATAAGTCCAACCTGTACTAGCGAGAAACCACCGCAAAACCTCCCGCTTCAAACCTCTCACGTAGAGCAAATTTTTGGATTTTACCCGAACCAGTAAGAGGCCATTCATCCAGAAAGACCCAGTATTTAGGTGTCTTCTGAGGAGATAGTCTTTCGCGACAGAACGCTACAAGTTCGTCAACTTTGGGCGCCTCGCAGCTAAATCGAATGAAAGCGACCACTACCTCACCCCATTTTTTGTCTGGGACACCTAGTACCGCTACTTCAATGATCTGAGAATGTTCGAGCAAACGATTTTCTATCTCTGCAGGGAAGAGATTTTCTCCACCTCGAATAATCATGTCCTTCAATCGCCCAGTTACCCTCAGGTAACCTCTTGAATCCATGCTTCCAATATCGCCTGTATGTAACCAACCTGATGCATCGATCGTCTGCGAGGTGGCTACTGCATCATCATTATAAGCGAGCATGTTGCAGTACCCTCGAATGCAAATCTCTCCTGTAACGTTGATAGGCGCAATATTATTGTCTTTAATGTTTCGGATTGAAACGTTAGTGCATGGCAAGGGTTGGCCAATGGTTTCTGTGGCATCAACAAAGTCATCGTTGATCCGAGTCTGCGTCACTACTGGTGATGTCTCCGTCTGACCGTAAACGATACTCGTTTTAGCCCCAAGAATGGCCTCGACATCTCTTACTAATTCAGGAGGCATCATAGAACCTCCTGTAATGACCACGTTTAGGGACTTCAAGTCCCGGGGGTATTTTCGCTGCATTTCGATCATGTTAACTAGCATGGTAGGTACTGACAACATTGCAGACACTCCCTCCTCCGCAATAATGTCCAACATCCTATTTGGCTCATACATTACCGGTAAAATCATAGTCGACCTGACTTGCGCGCAACCGAGGGTTGCAACCACACAACCCGAGCAGTGAAACATTGGCATGGGGTTTAAATATAGCTGACCCTCTCCTATACCCCCTCGCTTTAACACGAACCTTGCATTGTTTGTAATACCACGATGATGCAGTAAAGCACCTTTTGGAAACCCAGTGGTGCCAGAGGTATATTGAATTTGAACAGGATCCAAACTATCTACTTCAGGTAAATCAATTGTTGGTGTGTCATTTATCTCTAATTGCTCAAATATGCTGTAAAAATTCTGAATATTACAAACCAGTCTTATGGCGTCTATTTCGGACACGACTTCCCTCGCGATCTGCTGCATTGGATTGCCACGGAAACTTGGTACAAGAAAAAGGGCGACGGCGTTAGATTGCTTAAGAACATACTCGAGCTCTGCTGCCCGATATGCCGGGTTAACGGTGACCAATACTAGACCCGCTAGTGCAGAGGCATACTCGAGAATTACCCATTCGGGAATATTAGGCGCCCAAACCGCAATTCGTTCACCTTTTTTAAAGAGACGTACAAGTTCAATAGCCAGCTTCTCGCTATCACTTAGCAGTTCAGAATAGGTCCAACATTTCCCAATCTGACCTTTCTCGTCATGTTCCACAAGCGCTAGGATATTGGCAGAGTCGAACGCGGCGTCCCTCAATAAACCCCCTACGGTAGAATCAAGTACCACATCGTCATCTTGGGCTAAAACTTCTGAGTTACTCAATGCAAGCTCGTACAAAGCAACCTCTCAAAAAATAGATGGATGAAGATACGTTCCCATTTCATGGCACATCAAAACGATAACCAGCGTACGGAACTTATCCTTACTCCGATTTGCTTTACTCATAAACACAACAGTAATGGGTTGGTAACGTAATAGCAAAAAACCATAAAACCCTTTTCCCTGTATTCAATTTCTGAATGACAGGATCTGTGTTATCTTTCTGGAATGTGAACGTAAGGGAAAAAAAATGTATGTAATCGATATGTCGTTGTTAAAGAAGGAAGGTGAGTTTGGTTCAAAAGCCTGGGGAGAGGCTTGCGCTGCTGCCGCTGTCAAAATTTTAGAGGCAGCCAACTTACCTGAAGGTTTCGAGTGGGCATTCACAGAATGCTATACGCACCCGCCAGCAAGACTGATGGAAGGGGAAAGAGAGAAAGCGGGATATTTCATTATGGTCAAAGATGGAAAGATAACAGGTGGTGATGGCGAGCCTGATGAGGCGCTAGCAATACCAGGATTTCATATACGTGCCAGATGGGCAGCGCTTTGTAATCAATCCGGTGCGCTCTACGGACTAGAGGGTGGACGGAAGCGCGGGGAAGGGGAAAAAGCTATGCGTGCAGCGATAGAGAAATATGTTGGTCGCCAAAATCCATATTCTGAGGTACAACCCTCGGAAATGTGGTGGCCCGATACCGTGAGCGGACCGTTAATGGCTGGTTCGGAAGAAGGGAACGGTTTACACAATATAGCTGCAACCATGCAAATACCCTCTCCTGAATTTGCTGATTTTCCAGTGACAGAAATGCTAGTTCCAATCTTCGATGAAATGACTGAACAACAGAAAAAGGATTTTCTTAAGCTACTTGCAATCGATTTTTAAATTGCCGACAAATACCCAATTAAAGCAGAAACATAGAACGGGATAGAGATGAAACCAGCAACGAATCTACTCTTCGTCTTCTCTGATCAACAAAGATACACCGCACTTGGTGCCAACGGGAATAAGGTAGTACAGACGCCAAATTTAGATAGCATGGCAGCTCAGGGAATGGTCTGCGACAACATGTTTTCCAATCACCCCTTGTGCTCCCCCTTCAGAGCAATACTTCTAACTGGACGATATGGATTCAAGAATGGTGTCATCGACAACGAGTATGAGCCATTTCGAAATATACCGACTCTACCGGGAATCCTAAGTAAGGCTGGCTACCATACAGGTCACATTGGCATCTGGCATCTTGGTCATGGCCCCTATCATGATGATAACCGTTACGGATATGATTACATGGCAGCGGTAGAAGGGATTGGTGGGAACTACTTCGACCAGTCCTATTGGGAAAATGAAGTAGGTCCAATCAAACGAGAGGGATGGACGCCCGCTGTCGAAACAGACCTCGCAATAAATTTCATGCAAAAACACAAGTTAGAAAGACCCAATGAGCCTTTTGCACTTTTCTTGTCATGGAGGCCCCCGCACTGGGGATATTCTAATTACCCAAAAAAGTACAGTGGTTACAACCCCGAAGACATCGATTTACCTGGCAACGTACCGGAACAAATGGCAGATTTCGCAAGGAAAGAAATTGCAGACTACTATAGCTGCTGTTCGGGACTCGACGACCAAATGGGTAGGCTCCTTAATGCTCTGGCAAAACTAAAACTAGAAGAGGACACCCTTGTCTGCTACTCCTCTGATCATGGGGATCATCTCTCAAGCCACGGATACGGTAAACCTTATGATACCTTCATGCATTGGTCACTAAGAGGATCGAAAGGAACGCCATATGACGAATCTGCTCATGTACCATTCCTTATTCGTTGGCCAGGAAAAACACCGAAAGGTTCGCGCTGCGACGTCCATATGGGCACCATCGATATAGCACCAAGTCTGCTGAGTGCCTGCGGTGTGACGACACCTGAAGGCCTCCAGGGGAGGGATATCTCATGCGTTTGGCGAGGCGAAAGGGCACCAGTAGAGACCTCCTTAACTCCTGGTGCAAACGACTCTGTTTATCTAATGAATATGGCCAATGGTTGGCCCAGACGGCCAGCATGGATGGGAGACTGGCGAGGTGTTCGTACTGCCCGATATACCTATGCTCGCTGGTACAAACATGAACGAGGCCCATGGCTATTTGATCGAGAGCAAGATCCGCTGGAGATGCATAACATTGCCTTTAGCAAGTCGGCGAAACCCATAGTGGAGGAAATGGAAGCTCGACTGCATCGCTGGATGGAGGCAACAGGGGACCCCTTCGAATATGGTAAACGAGGACCTCTTGGTTTTCTGGACGTTGGCCAGCGTTGGGCTAATCCTGAGAGATATAAAGACGTGAGTACCTGTTGATTAACTATTAGCCGTGGTTGACCCATAGCGAAGATTCTTGACCTCTTGCCTCAAAAACTCCAATTCCATGGCTAGTGCCTTTCTTCCTGCTTCTGCCTCATGATCGGAGGGGTAATAAGCTAGCTCGGACTCGAGATCTCCAGCTACCCTTGTACCCAACAAAACCCGAGTCTGCGAATAATCATAAGGCATAGCCCGATGAAGCAAGCATCGATTATCCCATAGCAGAGTGTCCCCGACCTGCCATTTGTGTCTGTAAACCCTTGACTGATCAGAAACAACAAATTCAATCAACTTTTTAATTAACTTTTTACTTTCTAATCGAGACAGACCTGGAATACCAAACGCATGCCGAGCAACGAATAGGCTTCTGATACCCGTTTCTGGATGAGTTTTAACCAAAGGTCGAAGATAAGCCTCGCCATGGAAATTTGTCGCCTGGCTAGTTATCGGAAAATCTCCCAAATCATTCGCCTGGGAATACTGAGTGGAGTGATAGGCACTAAGCTTTTCAATATAGTCCCTAGTGGACTTGCTTAAGGCCGCATACCCTGCCCGAGCGTCACCTAATTCAGTCTCACCGCCCTCTTTCGGAACTCTTACCGCAGACAATAAAGCGCACTTACTACTTACAGGCTTATAAGTAGAGTCCGTGTGCCAAGCCTCATTCCCGAGATTAATTCGCATGCGTTGCGTTTGAATATCAATTATTTTACTGTACCTACCTTCCTTGCCACTCTCTGCATTAGAAAAAGGGGTAGCGGCGAATTCCAGCTCACCAAATCGTTCACCAAACGCAATGTTTTCCTCCTTGGTCAAGAATTGAGATGGCAAAACTAGAAAGCCATACTCTAATAAAGCTTCATTGAGTATAGAAAAATCGGTATCAGAAATACTCCTGAGTTCAACATCCCTTACTACCGCACCAAAAACCTTGTTCTCCAGAGGGACTATAAGCATGTCAAAAAACTCCCATTTTACTCAGTTAACAACCGTTTCAGAGACAATCTCGAGGCTAGTAGGTCTTGTCAATACTCTCGTAGTTGGTATAGGTAAGAACAATTTTTTCATCAACATTGACCATCCCGAGCGCCTTGGCTTTCATACGAAACTCAATTCTAGATGGGACTATTGGACCAAGATTTTGTAACCTCATGTACTCAATCCTAGAAAAGAATTTATCTACACGAAAGCCGAAACGAGGTTTTAAAATATCTTCATTACTCAAATCTATATACTCAATGATAGAGCTTTTTTTGCTAATCTTTATTTCGCCATGTAAAGAGGCCATCAATTGATTATCGTCACCTCCGACATCGGGTACAAATTCGAACAACCAATACTCCTCGCTTTCTCTAACCAAATTCAGAGAGTTCAGAGAAACTAGCGATTTCAGATCTCTACGCTGCCCTTGGTTCGCTGCACCCCCTGTCTCCTTGATTTTTTCTTGCACAAATTTTTTTCTTTCTTCAGGTGTTGGCTCCTCCCCTTGGATGGACTGTAATCGCCATTTATCATTTAATCTGGGATCGTAATGCGCCTCAGTCACAACCCCTTTAGAAATACGCATTTCATCGAACGTCCAATCTTCTAAGTAGTCACTATTTAATTCTACAAGCGCCTTCTGCAAAATTTCCTTATAGTCAGTACCAGCGGCAACTAACGGCGTGATGGCAATGCACAGTCCAAGTACTTGCGCTAGCATCAGGTTATTGGCCCAGAAGTAAGTGCAGGTTCAATCACAATACTGTTTGTAGTCTACCTCGAATTATATCCTCTGCCTCCCTGATGATATTTGCTACAAGCTCTTCTACGGAGGGAATATCATTAATTAAGCCCGCGACCATGCCACAGGACCAAGCACCTGCATCCATTTCACCATCCTGCATTATTCTGGGATAAACCCCAGCCACTTCCTCGACAATATCTTCAAATTTCAAATTTTCTCCAAGCTTCTTCTCCTTCTCCATTAGTTTCTCTACCGCTTCATTTGCAAGCACTCGTTCTGTATTCCTCAAATTGCGCATGATCAGACGGGTGTCCAACTCTGAGGCTGCTACCAAAGACTCCTTCACATTTTGATGAACTGGAGCTTCCTTGGTCGCGATAAATCGAGTCCCCATATTAATTCCATCAGCACCAAGAGCCAGAGCTGCCACTAAACTGCGTGCATTTGCCATGCCGCCTGAAGCAACAAATGGTATACTCAGTTCCTCAGCCGCACGCGGAAGAAGAATGAAGTTAGGAATGTCGTCCTCTCCCGGATGGCCTCCGCACTCAAACCCATCTACTGATACAGCATCACAGCCGATAGCCTCCGCCTTTAGCGAATGGCGAACAGACGTGCATTTGTGAATAACTTTAATATTAGCTTCCTGTAACATAGGAAGCCACTGTTGGGGATTATTACCCGCCGTCTCTACAACCTTTATCCCATTATCGATGATAACCCTGAATAATCCTGCATAATCCGGGGAATTTAGCGTCGGTAAAAACGTCATGTTTACACCAAAAGGTTTGTCCGTCATCGATCGACACCTCGCGATTTCTGACTCTAACTTCTCGGGTGTGCCCTGTGTCAAAGCAGTTATAATGCCTAGTCCTCCAGCATTCGAAACTGCTGCAGCCATTTCAGCTAAACCAACGAAGTGCATCCCTCCCTGAATGATGGGGTGCTGTATTCCAAACAGTTCTGTAATTTGAGTTTTCATTTTTTTATTCCATAACAGTGAAGCTGGTAAGTTTATCAGCGTAAAGATTGAGAAATATGCGAACTTACTGTTCTTTCGGAAGTAATCTCAGATGCTCGCAGGATTGAAAATAGTATCAAAAAAACTGTACAGATATACGAAGAAATCACAAATAAACTATGCCCAAAAGGGTCGAACGTTATAAACTTTAAAGTCTTTTTATAAATTAAAGCCGTACTGGCCTCGAAATATAATTTTCGAAACATCCATAATGGTGTCTAGACACTTAGTTAAGAGAATATTTTTTGTCCTTGGGCTTTGCTTTGTTGTAGCTCTCAGTGTTGGATACTTCTACAGTAAAGGCGGTGGCGAATTACCTGTCTATACGACCGCAATCGAACGAATGGTGATTGGGGAAGAAATATACCGTCGGGAAGACACAAAGGCATTCACTTACCCGCCATTTGCAGCAATTCCGTTTATCCCATTTCTTGGATTACCCAAGGATTTTCATCCAGCTCTGTGGTATGTCATAAATATATGCTCTTTTATCTATGTTTTCCGCCGGCTCAATTCTCTTTTGCTTGAGTGGTTACCAGGAGAGCAGAATAAAAGAGGACGAATGCTATTTTGGGTTCTTTTGATAGTACTAGTGGGTCGGTATCTTAGTTCTGTCTTTGAAACCAAGGCGAACGATATCATCATACTAATACTGATGTTCGAATCAGCACGTATGGCTGCGTTGGAAAGAGATAACTTATTAGGACTATGGACAGGACTGGGAGCAGCTTTCAAAGCCACGCCATGGTTATTTTTGCCAGTGCTTATTTGGCAAAAAAAGTTTTTAGCTGCTTTAATTCTATTTACTGTTGCCCTCGCTGCACATTTATTACCAGATATACTTTTTCCGAGAGCATTGGGCGGAAGTTGGACATTAAGCTGGTACTTCACATTCCTCAACAGCATCAGCTTGGACAAACCAGTTGATGTGGCAGGGGCTTGGACCTCATGGAACCATTTAAACCAGAGTCTAACTGCGACCCTCTACCGACTAAGCACTCCTATAGACCCCGTCAAAGGGATAGGAATCAGTACTCATCTTTGGAGTTTAGAAGGTAGGCAGCTTTTACTTCTGAATATAGTAGCGCAATTATTAGTTATTTATTTAGTGATCTTGGCCAACAAACCAATTTCAAACGTGACTGGGTTAAAGCGCTTTGGTCAAGTAGGTGCTGTACTTTGTGGCATGTTACTTTTATCCCCGATGAGTAGCAAGAGTCACTTTGCGATCCTGATAGTCCCTATAAGTTTTTGCATTTTAGAGTTAATTCGTGATCGACGGAAAGTTATAATCGGGACACAATTAGGCATCATATTTTTCGTTAGCACACTCACTACTAAGGATATTATAGGAAGGCAATTAGGAAACGAGATACTTGCACTAGGATCAGTGACATGGATCACTTTAATTACTCTAATAGCAACAACCTATGCGCTTCACCGAAATCAGGACATTATCGCAACCCGATGCAAGTAGCCCTCTCCGTGAGCTCCTTAGACACCTGATAAATTGTAATGTTAGTCGACCCTTCAAAGGGTAGCGGAAAAGAATTCCCGAGAACTGCGCCTCTATTGGAACGTAAGCAAAACCAAGTTTTGAAGGAGCGTATAATCTTAGTTTCGTAGTCCCTGCATGAAATGAGCAATAATTCGCCATTCCAACACTAAGCTCATAGCATCTCTTTCCATTGGCTCCATGCACTCCAAAAATAGTCTACCCTTTTACCTCTTTGGACGAACTTTATGAGCAAGAGTACTAGCATTAGGATCAATACCGAGATAAGTAAACCGATTAACCTTATCTGACATAACTCGGTCATAACCATCAGCTGCACTAAAAGGTCGTCAAGAACTATGATTGACTACTGTCCAAATGGTATTTTTTCTCAAATACCAACCGCTAGTAATTGAAAATCAAGTGACAGCACGGCACTAAGAGTCAAAGTTCATCAGCGCTAAATCGCTTGCCCTACCGTATAATTTCATTGGACTTTTCAGACATAATCCAACGATCAGTCCCTCACTGCTAAACAGAATGTTCGTCCTGAGCTTGGGCATTGCCAATATAATAATGATTAGTACGCATCGCTTACAATGTTAGTTAAATTAAACACGGACCTTCGTACATATCCCTCAAATAATTGGATAGAACGACGTCATAGACGGAACTAATTCCTTCTTTCTAAAAATGAGCTCCGAGTAGTAATGTAATATTTTCCGTAAAGGGAGATGGACACGACTGTTCTAGTAACCGGGCAAAAGCGCGCTTTCTAATGCTCTCAAAGCAATGATGCCAAAATAGGAGTAAAACTTTCCCCGACGCCCCTAAAAAAATTTAAACGTTGTCTCTGATCGACCTTTAGCGTTAGAGTTCACCGAACCAATGATTGGGATTTAAATGTGCGACTTTTGATTAGCATCATCATTACTTTCGCGCTGGTTATTGCAGTCCAACTCTTGATTGGCTGGAAAATTGTCTTTGAACCATGGATTTTGATGCCTATCATCGAAATCGTACCCCCGACAATTTTAGTGCTATTTAGCTATCTTCTGAGAAGTATCAGAATTATGGATTGGTTTGAGGGTGCAACATTTCAAAACTCAATCCAAGTCATGCTTCAACACAATCTTTGGAACAATCTTTTACCTATGCGGACTGGCGAACTCACATTCCCAATGCTCGTAACTAAGCATCTCGATTCCAGCGTTGCTAAGTCCCTAGTCGCTCTCTTTTGGTTTAGAGTTTTTGACTTGCTAAGTATCTGTGTGATTCTCGTTTGTACTTTAAGCCTGTGGCTTGACTACCCCGTAATTATAGCTCCAGCACTGGTTATATTTTTCATATTTATCCCAGTAGTAAATTTTTTCCAAAGGGGAATTCCTACCTCTGTCACACTTCAAAAGTCCAAACTAATCTCAATGCTAAAGAGCCTTAAAACGGAACATAAGCAGCTTTGGCACTGCTTACTTTGGTCTATCGCCAGTTGGATCAGTAAACTTGTTGCTTATGCTTCTGTATTCTCAATATTTGCGCACGCTGACTTCGTAGATAGTTTGATTGCTGCCATAGGCGGGGAACTGACTAGTATCCTTCCCATTCATGGCATCGCAGGCATAGGTACTTATGAAGCAGGGATTGTTGGCATGTCTCTCCCCATGAACATGAGCTATGAAAATAGTCTTGCAGCAGGAGTGAACTTGCATCTTTTCCTACTCTCAATCACACTCTTGACGGGATTATCTAGTTTACTCATCCCTATGATAAAGCAACAGAGAAATGATAATGAAGTCTAACGTCTCGATTATTATACCCCTCTTTAACGAGGAGGATAACGTGCTACCTCTGACAGAAAGTATCGATAAAGCTCTTAGTAAATTTCCTCATCCCTGGGAAGTTATTTTCGTAGACGATGGTAGTAGTGACACCACTCGTAATCGTTTAAGAGAAGCTGTCAAACTTCTTGGTAACCACGCGAGCATAGTGGAGTTACAACGTAACTTTGGGCAGACAGCGGCGATGCAGGCAGGTATAGATGAAGCACGAGGTGATATCCTTGTCACATTAGACGGCGATTTACAAAATGACCCGGCAGATATTCCAAAAATGGTGGAAAGATTAATATTGGAAGAATTGGACCTTCTTGTTGGTTGGCGTAAAGATCGTAAAGATAATTATCTATTAAGAAAACTTCCATCAATTATCGCTAACTTTATCATTGGAAAAATGTCAGGAGTCAAATTGAATGACTATGGCTGCTCCCTGAAAGTTTACAGAGCAGAGATCATAAAATCCGTTCGAATATATGGTGAAATGCACCGATTCATCCCGGCTTGGATGGCAAGCTACACAGCCTCCTCTAGGATCAAAGAGGAAGTAGTGAGACATAATGCTAGACAATACGGATATTCAAAATACGGACTTTCTAGAACCTACAGAGTTCTCCTCGATTTACTCTCGGTTTACTTTTTTATGTCTTTCGTAAGTAGACCTGCACATTTCTTCGGGCGTATCGGTATGTTCCTTGGTTTATTGGGAGGAATCGCACTTATATATCTTCTTTATGTAAAAGTCTTCTTGGTACAGGATATCGGTGGACGCCCTCTACTTCTTACGGGAATAATTTTGATACTCATGTCACTGCAATTTTTCTGCACTGGCATCCTAGGAGAACTAATGACCCGCACCTACTATGAAGCCTCAGGTAAGAAACCTTACGTAGTTCGTAAGTTGACAAGCTCCGCGGCTACAGCCTGGCGCATCCGATGACCTATAAATCAAAGGGCGTTGAAGCCCCTCATTGATGGCAATTCCGCAACTTGTACCCCATGATCCGCCAAGGCCTCGGCGACCTCAGGAAGCGTGTCTTCAAGATATGGTAATAAAGCCAGATTCCGTTCGGGATCGAACTTATACTTACGCATTTCAGTATAAGCGTCCTTTTCGTTTTGTTTCAAAATTAGTGTTTGATAAAAAAACATAAAACCACCTGTTCGCTCGCTACCTGCTGCGCAGTGCACTAGCACCCTTCGATCCTTACTGAGTTCGTCGTAGACGTATTTTAGGGCGCCGATATAGCTAGAAACATTGCCTGTTCCATTTCCATCCAGCGGGAATCTAACTAGATTTACCCCCATGCTTTCAGCAATGGACCTCTCATGGGCCTGGTAGTCTTTCGAGGGAACCTCATGGGTTAAAGTCACGATACTATCTATTTGGTTTTCAGCGAGTACTTTCGGTAATAGCGAATGGTGGATGCGCCCGCTACGAAAAAGACTATCCTCTATTACTACTCCGAATCGTTTGGGAAAGATTCTGGGCTTTACAAACTCGTCCAACAGAGCAACGACCAGGATCAAAACCACAGAAAGAGTAATCCAACGACGGTAGGGATAGGAGAAAAAGTTCTTAGGACTGATATCAATCATGACATAATGCTACCCCACGCACCTGATTTGTCAATTTCAAACTGTGTTTGTATTACTTAGAAGGAAATGATTGTGCGGAGGGCTTAATTTTGGGAAGAGGAAGAAGAGTGGATGTGCGGTTCTTATAGGCTAAATAATCAGGATCAGACCCCCAAGTGCTGTCGTTTTGTCGCTCCAACATCTCTACGCCACTAACTTTGATGAGTAAATAGCAAACGAAAACCGGGGACCCTAGCGTAGCCAGTTGCCATCCCGAGAGGACCGGGAAAGCTATGATGGCAATCCCTAACCACAACATCATCTCACCCAAATAGTTGGGGTGCCGCGACCAGCTCCACAGACCGCTACATATAAATTTCCCAGCGTTCTTGACTTCTGCGCGGAAAGCTCGTTTTTGCTGATCCGCGACCACCTCGATTAGAAATCCGATACTCCACAGCGTAATTCCAAAAACGGCCCAAGAGTCGAGAGGAATTTTATTAGTCGACGTTACTGCTACCAACGCGCACGAGGCAGTGATCGAAACCCAAATAGCCTGAAGGGTCCATGTCATCAAGTAAATTGACCAGTCTGGCATAATATCTTTAAAGCGAGAGTCGAACCCCGACTTCTTTATCCTGGTGAATAGGAACCATCCCAAGCGCAGAGCCCACACCATAACAAGGAGGCAAATGACGACCCCGCGAGGGTCATTGGCAGCTCCATAAATTAAGGCGAGAATTGCAACAAAGATGTAGGTGAGGCTCCCCGAAAGATCGAAGTAATGTTCCGTTTGATAAAAAAACGCCGGAAGAAAGGCAAGCCACTGAATTAAAAAGGCGACAAAAATGCAGATATCGAAAACCGGAATCCCTCCAATCATAGCCCCCTGGCGACCCGAAACCCAGATCAGACCTATGGCGACAAGCGGAGAGAAGAGGACGACGATCCGCGCCTTAGACCGAAGCTCCATATCATATCCCAAGAAAGGGCTGAATCATCCGATGAACCGGGCTTGATAACCTCAAAGGCCCATCGATAGCAGCAATACATATGCATTCACTGTCGTTCGTAACCACTGGCTGATGAAGGGAAGAATTATCGGCATCATCTACGTCTCCCGCCCTGTAAATCTTGTCATCGCAGAAATAAGAACCCTTTAAGAGAAGCGTAAGCTCGCTACCTCTGTGGCGATGCTTTGGCAAAACGGTTCCAGGTTCTGCCCTAAGCATCAGCAACCTATACCCGTCGCTTTCTGAAAGCTTGCAAACCTTCAAACCCTTTCCTGCCCTCATCCATTGGAATCCGTTAAGGTGATTTCCGACATACTTATTAAATACGTCCGATATGTCAGAGACATTATCCCTTCTCCATTCGACGGTTTCTTCAGATTTGAGTCCAACCGCTGAAAGCGGGGTCGAGCTCTCTTCTGTCGCCTCTCCTTCTTCAGAGAACATGAAATGCCCCCCGAGCTGATCAGCGAGTTTCAAAGCTGAACGGCATTTCGGACAGACCGCCATATGGGCCTGCAGTATGAGCTTTACCGAATCCGGAGCTCCCCCTCCGGAATAACTCACAAGCCAGGATTCATCCGGGCAGTTTGTTATATTCATATTAATTCACCATCTCCTGTAAACGTTGAAAGCCGATACGAATCCTCGATTTCACAGTTCCCAAAGGTAGCCCTATCTCTTCTGAAATCTCCTTGTGAGACATGCCTTTGACATAACTCATCACGAGTGGAGCAACCTGTTCGCTGGGAAGTTCCTGCAATAACTTCCTTAACTGTGAGCTCGCAGAGGCGACTTCCACACCTCCGTTGCTGTAAAAATCTTCTCCGCTTTGGTATTTGTATTTCTCTTTACCGCGGTCCACGCGGGATGCTTTTCGCTGGACGTCAATAAGGCGGTTCCTAACCACTGCGTACACCCAAGTTCGGGCTGATGATTTTTTCGGATCAAAAAGGCTAGCTTTACGCCAAATAGAGAGCATCGCATCCTGAGCGATATTCTCCGCTTCGTCCCTTGAGCTCCCTCGACTCATAAGAAAAGCTTTGATTTTGGGTGCCATAAGATCGAAAAGCTCTGCATAGGCTTGCTGGCTTTGACAATCCTTGATCGCCAGCAAAAGCCTCGTCTCTTCATCAACTTCTTGGTTATTTGAAATTTGCATTTTTCCTCGCATGGACGGCTTACGCTAACATGCAGTATCCAGATTAGTTTAATCTAAATTTATTGTATGCTCGTGATTCACGGCTTACTATTAGTTCCATCTTTAATAGTAGTTTACATGGAGAAAATGTCTGTAGCAGTTATAGGAAGCGGTGTAGCCGGCTTGGGGGCCGCTTGGCTAATGGCAAGGCACGGGGTCTCAGTAACAGTTTTTGAGAGTGCCAGTTCAGCAGGAGGACACGCCCATACTGTCCTTCCTTGTTCGAAAACTCCTGAGTTAGCCGTAGACGTCGGTTTTATCGTTTTTAATCATGCGACCTACCCAAATTTAACAAATTTGTTCGACGAACTTGCCATCGACGTGCTCCCTACAAATATGTCATTCGGAGTATCGATGTCTGATGGGCTGGAATACGCTGGACCTAAATTTAATAGTTTATTTGCGCAGCGCCGAAATTTAGTTCGACCCACTTTTTGGCGTATGCTTTTTGATATTAAAAAATTTTATGAGCAGGCTGAAACACTAAAACCCGATGCCGATAAAGATCTGAACTATTTATTAAGGAACTATTCCAAGGGCTTTTCCAAGAATCATTTACTGCCTATGGCTGCAGCAATCTGGTCAACCGATGTTAACGACATTGGCGAAATGCAGGGGCAAGCCTTCATCGATTTCTTCAGCAATCACGGCCTACTGAAAATTCGTAATAGACCACCTTGGTACACCGTCAAAGGAGGTAGCATTTCCTATGTGAATAAAATCTTACAAACTCCGGGCCTACAACTTAAACTGAATACTCAAATCCGAAGTATAGAGAGGGCTTCAGACCATGTGAAAGTTAGAGGAGACCAAATTAAGGAAACCTTTGATCAGGTGGTAATTGCGACTCACGGTGATCAAGCGCTCAAGCTACTTTCGAAACCTTCCCCAATAGAGCAGAAACTGCTAGGAGAGTTCGAATATTCAAAGAGTACGGCTTATCTACATCAAGACGAAAGCTTAATGCCCTCCAACCGTCGCGCTTGGGCTAGCTGGAATTATATCGAAACCAAGCCTGGCGAACTCTGCGTATCGTACTGGATGAACTCCTTACAAAGATTGAAAACTTCAAAAAACCTCTTCGTCACGCTAAATCCTAGTCACGAGCCGAGCGATAGTATCGAGGTATTCGATTACTCTCACCCAATCCTTAACGGCAAGACTAACATAGCAAAAAAACATCTTTGGGACTTGCAGGGAGAACAACGAACTTGGTTCTGTGGATCATATTTTGGATATGGTTTCCACGAGGATGGACTGCAATCAGGGCTCGCGGTAGCAGAAGAGATAACTGGAAAATCAAGACCCTGGGGTGAAATTAACGATAGGATTTCCGTTGTTGGAAAACGGAGATCCGGGTGAACTCCGCTATCTATAAGGGAACGGTCGTCCACCACCGATTGGGAAGAGTAGAGCATCGATTTACGCACAAAATGCCATGGTTTCTATTTGACCTGGAGGAGCTGGAAACCATTAAAGTTGGACGACTATTCACTGTCAACCGAAAAGGTGTTCTTAGTTTTTATGATCTTGATCATGGAGCTAGAGATGGCTCCTCGTTCAAATCTTGGTTGGACTGTCTATTAGGAGAATATACGCCGGCTAAGCTGAAGTACAAAGCATTGTGTTTACCAAGATTTTTCGGGTATGTATTCAACCCAATATCAATAATATTTTGCATTGATGAAAGTGAGAACCTTCGAGCAATCGTGTACGAGGTGCACAACACATTTGGGGAATCTTGTGCATATATCCAATGGAAGGATCATGAAGAAGCCGAGGTAAAAAAAATACTTCATGTTTCTCCGTTCTTTAGTATGGAAGGACACTATCAGTTCTCAGTTTCAGAACCTGGAAAACACTTAGAGGTAAGAATTCACTATTCAGATCACGAAGGTTCAAGTTTGTTCGCAGGGTTTAAAGGCAAAAAAACTCCCCTTAGCACAGTCGACCTTTTGAAAATAGCAATGATTGCGCCGTTCACAACCATTGGGGTTACTTTAGATATCCATTGGCAAGCACTTCTCCTCTGGTTCAAGGGACTGCGTCTCTATCACAAACCGAAAAAGCGGAATATGCAGTATGATCAAAAGTAACGATGCCCAGCCCCCGAGCAAAATAACAAGTCTAGCAGGGAAGTTTCTCAGGAAAATATTGAAGACCAGGATCACCCAAGGGAAACTGAGTTTAAGACTTCCAAGTGGGGAGAAAATAGAAGTAAGTGGTAATCACTCTGGAGTCCACGCGTTGGTGCAAGTCAACAAATTAAGAGCATTCGCTAGGATATGGCGCAATGGTAGTTTAGGTCTTGCAGAAGGATTCATGGAGAAAGATTGGGAAACAGAATCATTGGCAACACTACTCACCTTTTTTGCTGATAACTTAAATACATTCGAAGGCCTCGCCAAAGGCGGTTTACTTCAGCGAGTGAAAAATGCTTGGACTCAAAAAACCAATAGAAACTCCAGGTCCGGAAGCAAAAAAAATATCGCATACCATTATGACTTGGGTAATGATTTCTACTCGTTATGGCTGGATGAAAGTATGACTTACTCATCAGGCATCTTTAGAGAAACTAATGACTTAGCGAAAGCTCAGACAAAAAAATATGAAAGGCTTTGCGAAGTGGCATCTCTCGAGAAGACGCATAGGGTCCTTGAGATTGGTTGCGGCTGGGGAGGACTGCTTGAGCACTTAAGTAAGAAAGGGTTTCAGGCCGAAGGCATCTCCGTGTCAGAAGAGCAAGTAAATTTCACCAGTAGACGATTAATGAATAAGGATAAGGTTTCCGTAAGATTTCAAGATTACCGGGATGTTGAAGGTCAATACGACCGAATTTTTTCAGTAGAGATGTTTGAAGCAGTCGGTTCTCAGTACTGGGATTTATTTGCAAAAAGAATCTCTGATTTGCTGGCACACGATGGTGTCGCAGTAATGCAGATGATCACTATTGATGAAAATATCTTCAAAAGCTATCAGAAACGAACAGACTTTATACAAAAATATATTTTCCCAGGGGGGATGCTGCCCACTCTGAGGCATATTAAAGAAATGTTTAGTCGTCAGGGTCTACGAATTACTGATATCTACCCATTCGGTCAAGACTACGGTCAAACTCTGAAACAATGGCAGGATAGGTTCACAAGTGCTTGGCCGAGAATACAAGCTCAAGGATTTGATAGCCGATTTTTTAGACAATGGATGTATTATCTCTGTTACTGTGAAGTTGGTTTCAATTCTGGAAGAACCGACGTGATTCAAATTAGACTAGAGAGATAGAACTGGGTTTATAGTTTGGGAAGAGTTTCCGTTAAAGTTTTTTAAACGTGACTTACAAGCCCCTCTTGGAAATCTTTGAAAAATATTGGAACATTCTAATATGAAGCCTTATTATGCCGCCGCTTGCCAAATTGATTTTCCAGCAGCTGCATCTCGTAACGAAATATCAACTCGAGTTGATAGAATGTGTGAGATCGTAGAGCAAACTATAGGCGGATATGAACCATTCTTTGATATCCGATTGCTCGCCTTTCCGGAATTCGCACACGCAGTCCCTATTTACGATAATGTTAAAGAGATAAAGGATAAACTGGCTGTTGAACTTCCGAACGAACATACAGAAAGATATGTTGCCATAGCGCGCCACTTTGGATGCTTTATCCAAACCGGCTCCTTCCTAGAATATGACAAGGCTTATCCCGGACATATCTTTAATACCACATTGCTAATAGGTCCAGAGGGTATCCTCACGAAGTATCGTAAAGTCAATCCTTGGATACCCTGGGAAGTGCATAGTAGTCCACATGATATCCCTGAATACGGCGAGGAGATATTTCCAGTCGCTGACACCGAGCTGGGGAAGATCGCTGTTGCCACCTGTTACGACTGGCTGTTTCCAGAGACAATCAGAGAAATGGCCTTCCGCGGAGCGGAAATTATGATACGTATTTCGGCATATATGGATCCTTGGGGTACTAGCGAACCGATGAACTGGTGGACACTCATCAATCGGACACGAGCTCTCGAGAATATGACATATGTTGTTGCTTCGAACCAGGGAGCTAAAATGAGTAATTACCCCCCCTTTAGCTGGCCAGGCGGAAGTATGATTGTCGACTATGACGGCCGTATTCTATCTCAGGCAGACCCAGGACCTGGTGAGAAAGTTGTAGTTGCCCCAATTAGTGTCCAGGCCTTACGGGATGAGAGAGAGCGCCGACTTGGTCATGACACGATTACTCACTCTCGAAACGGTTTATACACCTATCTATCCTCGGAAAGACTGCAACCTGCTAAAGAGAATATAACCATTGCATCTCTAAAGAAGAGGATTCTCGAAGCAAAAGGAAGAAACTCACAGAAAAAGACTGACTGAGTCTAATATCTCGGAAACATGGTCCTCAACACCGGGCCAAAAAGGAAGACACAGTACCCGCTTAGCCAAGTCCTCGCTCACGTGCAGACTCCCACTAACTTTTACACAATTCCTATATCTTCGCTGAGTATGAATCGCTGGAAAATAATTGGCAGACTCGATTCCCAACTCCGTCAATTTAAGCATAACCTCACCCCTATCTATTCCTTTTGGTAAAATAATAGGGAATGTAAACCAGCTTCTCGAAATATTCGTCTCAAAAACACCCAATCTCGGTATTGTCGAGACTGCTTTAAAGTAAACCTCCGCAATTTTTTGGCGCTCAAGGGCTCGCTGTTCCAATGATGCCAGCTGCACCCTTCCTATGGCCGCGCCTAACTCTGATCCACGCAGAGAAAAACTGGGAAAAGAAATTAGGTCCTGATTTGATCGGCCTTGATTTATTGCAGAGCGACACACGGAAAGAAAGGCCTCATCATTAGAAATAATCATACCCCCTTCACCGGTGGTCAAGACTTTGTTGGGGTAAAAACCAAAGACACCGGCGTCCCCAATAGCTCCAACTTTGAGACCTCCTTCACTAGCTCCTATAGCCTCACAGGCATCCTCGATGACTTTAAATCTGCCTCCCTCCGCAACTTCGAGAATATCCTTCATACGAGCCGGCAGCCCGTATAAATGCACAGGTATGACAGCCTTTGTTTTTTCAGTGATTGCGTGCTTGAGGCTAGTTATATCTATATTAGCGGTCTCGTCATTGACATCAACTAGCACAGGAGTCGCGCCTGCGGCCAAGATCGCGTTAACCGTTCCAACAAATGTAAGCGCGGGCATTATTACTTCGTCGCCCTTACCCACCCCCAAGGCTAGGAGCGAAATCATAAGTGCTGACGTACCGGAGTTGATCATGACGGCGCCAGGGACCCCATGATATAAGGCGAAAGCCCTTTCAAATTGCTCTAACTCAGGGCCAAATGCGAGTCGGCCACTCTCCATAACTCGAGAAACTGCCGCAAATTCATCTATGCCAATATCCGTTTTAGCAAGCGGGATTCTTACCATTTCTAAACCGTGTTCTGTAGGAAAGTATTTTGGTTAGGTACTAAGGGCAAAGCTTTCTTCTCAAGCAGAATCTTTTTATCTGGAGCATTTAGTAAACCTGAAATAATCCTCTGACTTGCGTGACCGTCTCCGTATGGATTCTTAATACCTTTGATTCTTGAGATAAATGTCTTTGAGGTAGCAAGCTCCATCGCCCTGATAATTTCATCTTTATCACTTAGTGCATGCACTACGTTAGCAGCTCTTGTTCGACCCCGCTGCCTTTCACCAATATCTACGGCTGGAAGCGGGACACTTGCCGCTTCCATAATACCACTTGAGGAGTTCCCTAGGATAAACGTGGCATTGGATAAAAGTGACCAATACGTGAGATGGTCGAGATTTGTATACAGTCGACAATTCTTTCGCTCAGAGCAATAAGCCTTCGTTCGCTCTACTAAAGCCGAACTACCGGCATCAGCGTTTGGGAAACAAAAAACTATCTGATTAGTCCAAGAAGAGAGCGCTTCGAATAGCTCACTTATCTCTGCGGTTGTGTCAGGATGCAGCGTCACCGGATGACAGGCGACAACACAGACCTCACTCTCAAGCTGCTGTCCCAGACTCTTTTCAAGTTCCACTTTTGATGGGAGGCGACTTCTGACTAAATGGTCTAAAGATGGCGCGCCACTGCAAACCACCCTCCAAGATTCCTCACCCATTGCCAATACTCTTCGCTTAGCCTCTTCGGTAGGGGTAAAGTGAAGATGGGACATCTTTGTTAAGGCATTCCGTACTGCATCATCTATCGCCCCTTCACTGACGTCTCCCCCCTCGATATGAGCTATCGGTATCCTTAGAGCTAAAGCTACTGCAGCAGGAGCAAGCATTTCATAGCGGTCAGCTATCAGTAACAGCATATCTGGACGTAATTCTGCCAGCACCTTCGTTAATTTCTCAATAGCGACCCCGATGGTTCTCGACATTCCAATGTCACTATCTTCAGGATCTAGGCAATCAAGCTTTGCTGATATTTCAAAGCCATCCAACCGGATCTGATTAACTGTCTCTCCAAAGGCCTTCGATAGGTGTGCACCCATAACAACTAGATCCAACTTGAGATTAGGGTGCGCCTCTATATCCCTTAATGGCCAAAACAAATGGCCATAATCAGCCCTTGAAGTGGTAATAACAACAATGTGTTTCTTAACTATTTTGTTTCACCTTGATTTAATCTCGCTCTCATACGGTTAATTACCTAGATAGAATACCCTTCAGTTATGAGTGGCATGTTCCTAATACGCTTACCCGTCGCTGCAAAAATCGCGTTACTAACCGCTGGAGCCAATGGGGGTAGTGCTGGCTCACCCAGCCCCGTAGAAGGATTGTCGCTTTCGATAAAATGCACATCGACTTTCGGTGCTGCAGAAATTCGAAGAACCGGATAATCGTGAAGATTTGATTGCTCAATCTGACCACCTTCCATTGTAATTCTTTGACCTATTAAAGCGCTTAAACCATCCATGACTGAGCCCTCCACTTGAGCCAAAGCACCACTAGTATTTATTATAGGTCCAACATCCACAGCCACCGTCACCTTATGAACGGTGATTTTCTTTTGTGCGTCGACAGAGACCTCAGCAACCTCAGCTATGTGACCCGCGTGACTATAATGAAAAGCTAAACCAAGTCCTCTGCCATTTTGAAAGTTTCTGCCCCATCCAGCCTTTTCTGCTACTAATTTCGTCACGGACGTCGCTCTAGCATTATTTATTGACCTCCCTTTACCAGAAATTTTCCGAGATCTTTGATCAAAAATTTCCAATAGAAACTCGAGATGATCTCGACCTGACAAATGTGCCAACTCATGGATAAAACTCTGAACTACGAACGCGTGAGTATTAGCTCCTGGGGCTCGCCAAGGCCCACATGGTGTATCTATTTCAATTAAGGTTGACGTCCCTCGCGTGTTGCTGAGATGAAGCAGAGGGAACTCATTACGAGAAAAGCGTGAGCCAGATGTTGGCTTCCCATTATTACCCATTCCAATAAAGTGCTGATCCCAAGCAATAAGCTTACCCTTTTTATCAACTGCGCCTTTTAGCGATTGGAAACCTCCTGCGCGAAAATAATCATGCTGGATGTCATCCTCGCGGGTCCAAGTTAGCTTGATTGGGCACCCCATATGTTTTGAGATTTCAACCGCTTCAAACACAAATTCGGAAGTAAACCGTCTACCAAAACCTCCACCAACGCGAGTGACGTTGACAACTATCTGATCTTCATCAACTCCATACATTTGTTGGATAGCTGGAGCGATACTTGATGGACTTTGCGTCGGAACCCAAATCTCTATACTGTCTTTTTCACCCCTAGATCCAACCCGATAGGACGCAGTGCAATTCATCGGTTCTAAACATAGATGTGCCACAAAGGAATAACTGTAAGACCCCTCTATCACTTTGTTTGCATTATCACCAAATACTTTCGTCACATCTCCTTTTCTATAGATGACACTTCCACCTTCACTATCACTGAGTTTTTTTGCTGTCTGTACCAACTGGGTCCAACTATCCCTGGAAGCGTTCGCTTTGTCCCATTTGATCTTAAGCTTTTTTTCTGCTTCGAAAACAGCCCAAGTGCTGTCACCAACCACGGCCACCCCTGACAGTAATTGTCTTACGTTTCCATCACCTTTGACGATAAATGCATCAACGATACCTGGCAACCGCTTGATATCATCTAGGTTGGCCTCTAAGGCCTTACCTCCAATAGCCGGGCACTTATAGTAAGCCGCATAAAGCATGTCTGGCACGTTAGTATCTATACCAAACAACGCACTGCCAGTGACAATCTCCAGATTATCGACACCAGAGATTGAAGTACCTATGATTGTATAGTCGCTCTTGTCTTTAAAAGTTAGAGAGCTTGGGTCTGGGACTGCTTGTCGTGCTGCCCTTGCTGCTAATTCAGCAAAGCTTAGTCTTTTTCCAGAAGAGTGGATCACTTCGCTATTCGAAACACTAAACTGCGATCTTGGTAATTCAAGAAACTCTGATGCTGCACTAATTAGCATCTCTCTAGCAGAAGCACCCACCTCCCTCATATAATCGTAACTTGACGCAACTGACATTGAACCCCCTGCCCATTGTGGTCCATATCTTTCCCCAACCCCTGACTGAAGCACCACAACATCTGACCATTTTGCTCCCATTTCTTCCGCGACAATCATCGGGAGTGATGTTTTAACACCCTGACCCATATCAGGCCTTGCAGAATAAATGGTAATAGTCCCGTCTGAGGACAAACGCACAAAGGCATTAAGCTCACCAGAACCAACTAAGGTTCCCAATTCGTTAGCTAGGGAGCTAGGCGAAGCTGCAGCTAAAACCAGACCCGCTCCTGCTATGCCTCCTAGACACAATAATTTTCGACGACTGAGTTGAACATTACCGATTTCTCTTGCAACCTCCTCTACAAATTGGCTATTCATCAATACTTCTCCCCGGTTCCCAGTACTCAACAGCTGTTATATCTAGCGTCTCGGATGACATTATTTCAGCTGCTGCGATCTGAATAGCCTCCCGAATCCTATTATACGTTCCACAACGGCAGTAATTCCCTTCCATTGCCAGAT
>MDTE01069981.1_pt1 | contig 29238 bp, 25 predicted proteins | sample 811231 | NCBI WGS metagenome assembly MDTE01 (sample SAMN05326651, study PRJNA326480) | marine metagenome | isolation source: seawater | place: Indian Ocean: Red Sea | collected 2010 | reverse complement strand
TTTAGAAGAAGTTAAAGAAAGGATTCTTGAATTTTTATCTGTGCAAAAAAGAGTAAGTAAAATTAAAGGGCCAGTTCTATGTTTAGTTGGACCTCCTGGGGTAGGCAAAACTTCTCTTGGAGAGTCTATTGCTCGCGCAACCGGAAGGGAATTCGTAAGAGTCGCATTGGGGGGTGTTAGAGATGAAGCAGAAATTAGAGGTCACAGAAGAACATATATAGGATCAATGCCAGGTAAGATTCTTCAAAAAATGTCGAAAGTTGGAGTCAAAAACCCTCTATTCCTTTTAGACGAAATTGATAAAATTGGTGCCGATTACAGAGGCGATCCATCTTCTGCCCTTCTGGAAGTTTTGGATCCTGAGCAGAATCATACTTTTAATGATCATTATCTGGAAGTTGATTATGACCTTTCAGATGTAATGTTTGTTTGTACAGCTAACTCACTAGATATACCAGGTCCGTTGCTTGATAGGATGGAAATAATAAGACTTCCTGGTTATACAGAAGATGAAAAATTAAGCATTGCAAAAAATTATTTAGTACCAAAACAACTTAAAAATAATGGTCTAGATGATAGTGAAATTATTTTTGAAGATTCAGGTATTCTTGACGCAATAAGATACTTTACAAGAGAGGCTGGAGTCAGAGCTCTAGAAAGAGAAATAGCTAAAATATGCCGAAAAACTATAAAAAAAATTGCAGATTTAAAGAGGAAAACTAAGCAAAAAATAACTACCAAGAATATTGAAGATTTTCTTGGAGTTAAGAAATTTGATTTTGGTGAAGCTAAAGAAAAAGATCGTATTGGTCAGGTGACCGGATTAGCTTGGACTCAAGTTGGAGGGGAACTTCTTACCATTGAAGCCTCAGCATTCAAAGGAAAAGGAAAAATAATCAAAACAGGTAAACTTGGTGACGTAATGCAAGAGTCTATTCAAGCAGCTATATCAGTAGTTAGATCAAGATCAGAAGGACTTGGAATAAATCCAGACTTTCATGAGATTAATGATATTCATATCCATGTTCCTGAAGGGGCTACCCCAAAAGATGGTCCCAGTGCAGGAATTGGTATGGTTACTGCTGTTACTTCAGTTTTAGCAAACTTGCCAGTCAGAGCTGATGTAGCGATGACAGGGGAGATCACTCTAAGAGGTGAAGTTTTAAAAATTGGAGGACTTAAAGAAAAACTTTTAGCCGCCCGAAGAGGAGGAATTAAGACAGTTTTAATACCTGAAGGTAACGTCGGGGACCTAAAAGAAATACCGGAAAAAATCACAAAAGATTTACAAATTAAACCTGTTAAATGGATTGATGAGGTATTCAAAGTTGTTTTCACTGAAGAACCAAAACCTTGGGTAGATGAGAAGATAGTTGAGCCGAAAGTTAGAAAAAATTTGAAAAATAAGAAAAATAAACTTGAAACTCACTGAAAATTTATTTAAGTACTGCCTTATATCTGCTTGACATCTATATAACTTAGGAATTAAATGACCAGAGTTATTAACAATTAGTTAATAACTTTTATTTTATTTAAATTTAAACAGAGAGAGTTATGAATAAAGCAGAATTAATTGATTCAGTAGCATCAGCAACAGATATGTCTAAAGCTGAAGCGGGGAGAGCTCTGGATGCTGTTCTTGATGGAATAGCTGGAGCATTAAGTAGTGGTGACCAAGTGGCCTTAGTAGGCTTTGGTACTTTTTTAGTAAGAGAAAGAGCTGCAAGAATGGGACGAAATCCACAAACTGGTGAAACTATTCAAATAGCTGCATCAAAAGGTGTTGGTTTTAAACCGGGTAAAGCTCTTAAAGATAGTTTATAAAATAGATATAATAAAAAACGCGTCGTAATGGCGCGTTTTTTTTTGGAAATATGTCAGCAATATCAAACATAAGAAAGAACTTAAGTTCAACAGGATCAACGATTATTGTTGGGTTTATAGTTTTTGTATTGGTTGCAACATTTGGAGGATTTATTGGAAATAGCGGTACTGGAAATAACATTGCTTTTACCGTGAACGGAGAAGACATCCACATTGGCGAATATAACTTAGAAGCCAGCAGAATTGCTTCGAATTTTGATCCAAATGAAATCTCTGATAATGATCTAGAAAATTTCACTAGAAGTTCAATCATATCCAAAGAGCTATTTTCACAAAAAGCTGATGATATAGGCTTTGATATTTCAGAAGAAAAAATAAATGATCTTATAAAACAAGATGTAAGTTTTTATATAGATAATAAATTCGATATAAACATTTTTAGAGGCTTATTATCTAGACTAGGAATGACCGCGGATGATTTTAGAGAAATTATTAAATCTAAACAAAACGCTTTTGAGTTAATAAATTTTTTTGATAACTCATCATTTGTAACAAACGAAGATGCTAAAAGTTTTATTACGACTTCAAAACAAAAAAGAGATATTAGATTTAAAAAGATTAGTTTAAATGATATTGCTGAAGTTCAATTAGTTACTGATGACGAGGTAAATGATTTTTATGAAAATTACCAATCTAATTTTTATACTCAAAAAAAGTTAAAGTTAAATACGATCTTCATTTCTAGGAACGATTTTAGAAAGGTAATTGAAATTTCAGATGATGAAATCAATGAAGAAAAAGAGGCTTTATTCTTAAATAATCAAAATACTGGTCAGTCGAGATTAAGTCATATTCAGTTAACCTATGATGCTGAAAGTAGAGATAGTCAACTTACTCTTGCTGAAGACTTAATTTCAAAGATTAACGATTCTTCAGAAACCTTTAAAAATTTAGTCTCAATATATTCAGATGATTTTGGATCAAAGGATAATTTTGGCGATCTTGGATTTACTGATGGGACTGTTTTTCCTGAAGAATTTGAAAATGCAATTTCCGATCTAAACGTCAATGAGATTTCTAAAATTATAGATCTAGGTAGTTCTTTTCATATTTTAAAGTTAACTGAAAAAAATGAATTTTCTATCACTGATGAAGAAATTAAAGAAAGATTGATTTCAATGAAGTCTGAAGAAGAGCTTCAAAATGTATTAAACGAGATAGATGAGAACCTAGATAATTTAACAATTGCAGAGATTTCTGAAATTTATGATGTCTCTTTTGACACCACCAAAGAACTGACAATCACTGATTTGATCACCTCTTATGGAGAGATCGATCTCATCGACGATTTTGATCGTGACAATGTTTTTTTAAATGAGATATATGGTCCTTATGAATCAAATCAAGGTTATGTTATTTTGGAACCAACAGATTTTCTGCCAAGTGTCTTAATGCCTATAAATGAAGTGAGAAATGAAATTGTCATGGAGCTTAAAAATGAGTCGGCAAAAATTTTATTACCTTCTCTGATAGCTGATTCTTTAGCAGAAATTAAAAATCAGAATAATTTAGAAAGTTTTATTACTTATTCAGAGGTAGATAGAGATACCAGTTTATTTCCTCAAGAGGTTGTAAGTGAAATTTTTTCAATTCCTGATACAGATGGAGAAGATTCAATAATTTCAAAGATTTATTTAGATGATGCTTACGTAATTCAACTTCTAGATGTATCAAAATTTGAAGGCATTATTACTTTAGAAGAGCTAGAAGAAACTAAAAGTTTTATCACCAAGACTTTAGGAGAAATAGAAAGAGATAGTTTGTATCAAGATTTAAGAGCGTCAGCAAAAATTAATTAATCAGCTTCAGAAAGATCACCCATGGCGGTGATATTAAAACCTGCATCGACGTACAATACCTCTCCGGTAATTCCGCTGGCTAAGTCAGAACATAGAAAAGCACCAGCATTTCCAACTTCGTCTGTTGTGATGTTTCTACCTAAAGGAGATCGAGATGCATTGTAAGAAAGCATTTTTCTAAAGCTTTTAATGCCCGACGCAGCTAAAGTTTTGACCGGCCCGGCCGAGATAGCATTTACTCTTATATTATCTTTACCGAGACTATTCGCTAAGTATCTAGTAGTTGATTCTAAACCTGCTTTGGCAACACCCATGACGTTATAATTAGGTAAGGTTCTCACAGCGCCTAAATATGAAAGAGTCAATAATGAGGCATTTCTATCTTTCATGAGTCTTTTTGAGGCTTGAGCTAATGCAGTGAAGCTGTAAACACTAATATCGTGAGCAATTTTAAATCCTTCTCTAGTTGCAACTTCTGTAAAATCACCCTCTAATTCATTTGCCGGGGCAAAACCAACAGCATGAACTAGTCCATCTAAACAACCCCACTTACTGTCAATGACGTCAATCAGATTTTTAATCGAGTTGTCATCAGACACATCACATTCAATATAAGTTTCACAATTTATTTCTTCACCAACTTGCATGACTTTTGTTTTGAGTCGTTCTGATTGGTATGAAAGTATTAATTCTGCGCCTTGATTGTGCATAGCTTTTGCGATGCCGGCTGCAATTGAAAATTTGTTAGCAACGCCAACGATCAAAAATTTTTTATTCTTTAAAAAAGCCATACCTAAATTTTATCATGTTGAGTATAATCTGTTTCCGTGAAATACAAGACTTATTTATTTTTAGCCTGTTTATCGCTTTTTTCTTTAACTGGACAATCTTATTTCCATGAAGATCATTTAGATCATGATCACCATGCAGAAGCAGAGTCTTGTACTTTTTGTCATTTATCTGAAGCCACTTGCGTAGAAGATGAATTTATATTTTTTACTAACAATTTCTTGGAAGGTTACCACTTTTCTTCCAAACAAAATTTATCTAGTTTATCTAATAAAAATCTATTAATAAGAGCTCCGCCTTTAGGTTAAGAAATTTTAATTTTTTTAACCAATTACATAAAAGGAGATTTTATGAAAACAATATATATTTATTTAGCTACCTTATTGGTGGCTACAAACTTCTTGTTTGCACAAGAAGACTTAGAAGAAATAGTTGTTACTTCTTCATTTTTAGATACTGATGCCAGTAGTATTAATAACCCAATACACGTTATTCAGTATACTGATTTTTCTAAAAAAGGAGTTTCAAGCTTAATGGAATCCTTAGACAACTTATTAGGAGTTTCAAACCAAGATTATGGCGCGTCTGTTGGACGACCAGTCATAAGGGGTATGTCTGATAATAGAGTGAAAATTTTGAATAATGGTCTGGTTGTAAGAGATGTTGCTTTTATGGGTGCCGACCATCCTATTGAGGTTGACATAGGTGGCATTCAGCAGATTGAAATAGTCAAAGGACCTTCCTCAATTCTTTATTCAAACGGAGCTATAGGTGGAATTATTAATATAGTAGATAACACTATTGCTAAAAAAGATATTCTAGAAAATGTATTTAACTTTGGATTTGAATCCCAATCAGTCAATGATGGAGATAACTTCAATTTAAATTACTCTGGAAGGGCTAATGATTTAAATTTTTATTTTTCTCATAGTGATAAGAACTTAGATAATTTTGATATCCCAGATGAAGCTGTGATTCATGCGCCCGGTGAGACTCACGAAGAAAAATCCTTTCTCGAAAATTCTGATTCAAAAATGGCTGCTACAAGAATTGGGATTTCTAAAACGGGTGACTGGGGCTACTACGGTATTTCTTCAGTTATAATTGATCAAATTAATGGCGTACCTTTTCATGGAGAAGAGCATGAAGAAGCTCCTGCACCAGGTCAACCTGAACCAGAACATGAAGAAGAAAGGATTTTTGCCGTAACTGATTCTAGTACGTTGAATATTGAAGGCGAATATTTCTTGAGCGGAGTAATTAATTCCATTAAATATTCCTTAAGAGAAACAGATTCCACTCTCACTGAACAACATGAAGAAGAAGAGGGTGGTCATGCAGGAGGTCACCCCCATGAAGAAGAAGGGGCAACAACTTTCACTAATAATTCAGAAGAAGCTCAGATAATTCTTGATGTTTCCAATGAATCTAATGAGCAAAAAATTGTTTTAAATATCGCTAATTCTGATTCATCTGTGGTCAAAGAAAAGGGAACCCCATCTATGAGACCAGCGGATTCAAGCGAGTCAACCTTAGGATACTATTTGGGAACTAATTTAAATGATTTTCACATTGACCTCGGACTTAGGTTTGATCAAATCAATGTAAAAGGTTCGTTATTAAATAATAATGTAGTTACGAATCATGACTTAGATTTTGATAATTTAAGTTATTCGTTTTCTATGAATAGATCTATTACTGATAATTTTGATGCAACTGTAGGTTTTTCTAATGTAGAAAGAGCTCCTACTTCACTTGAGTTGTTGATGAATGGAAAGCACATGGCAATCCAAAGACATGAAATTGGGAGCGTTGCTTTAAATTCTGAAGAGTCTAGCAATATAGATTTAGAGTTATCTTACAATTTGAATGATATTGAATTTAATTTTCTTTATTTTCAAAACGATGTGGATAACTATATTTATCTCTTAGACGATCCAAATGGCACAGAAATTGAGCATGTTCTTATTGCAAGACATTCTCAAAGAGATGCTGAATTTGATGGATATGAATTCAGTGTCAGTTCTGATTTCAATATCTTTGATGGAAATTTAGCCGTTTTAATAGGAAAAGATTTTGTTGACGGTATATTTACCGATGGAACAAATATTCCTAGGATCACACCTTCAAGAAATATTTATTCTTTTACTTATTCACAAAATGACATGTCAATTGATTTATCTGTTAAAGATGTGAAGCGACAAACAGACGTTGCTGCAGGTGAATCTCAAACAGCTGGATTTGAATTGATAGACTTAATGGTGTCTAAGTCATTTAGTTTAAATTCTGACAATGATCTTATTCTTAGTTTCTTTGGTTCTAATTTGACAGATGAGATAGCAAGAAATCATGCATCTTATGTTAAAAATGAAGTACCACTTGCAGGAAGAAATCTAGGTATTAGATTCGATTTAAGTTTATAAACTATTCATATCGAATATCCTTTATAAAACGTATAGAATGAGAGAGTTAAAAAACTCTCTCATTCTTATGGTTAAAGTAAATATTTTATATTTATCCCTTTTTTTATTTTCATCATTTGTAATTTCACAAGCAGATGATTTGACTGAAGAATTAGTTGTAACTGGAACGTTAATAAAAGCCAAAGAAGTAAGAATTATTAACCCATACTTTGAAGTTTCCAAGGAAGATATTGAAAAAAGCGGCGCTTTTAGACTAGAAGATTATCTATCTAGTTTACCCCAAATAAACCCAGGGAATTCAGCTCTACAATCTGGGTTTTCAAATGGAATAGCATCAGTGAGCTTAAGAGGTTTGGGAGGTGATAGAACCTTAGTACTCATTGATGGTAAAAGACTCTCGCCAGGCACTCCATTCGATGGTCACGCAGAAGCCGATATTAATCAAATTCCAGATGCATTGGTTAAAAGAATCGACTTGATTACAGGTGGTAAATCAACAATTTATGGTTCTGACGCTATTGGAGGAGTTGTAAATTTTATATTAGACAGAACTTTTGAAGGCATTAAAATTGACTTTCAAGGTGGATTTTACAATCATGAAAATAATAATTCTTTTTTGAGAGATATCCATTTAGCAAAACCTTATGACCTTGCACCCGACTCAGTAAGTGATGGAAATCAAGAAACCTTTTCCGTAGTCTTAGGAAATAAGATTAATGAGAAAGCACATTTCACAACTTATTTAAATTTTAGAAAGGTTGATTCTGTCAGATGGTCAGAAAGAGATATAAGTAATTGTGCCTTATCAGCTAATTCTGTATGCAGAGGTTCGAGTGCTTCAAAAGAAGGGCTATTTAAGATTGGAGCTAATACTTTTTACCATGTCCAGGGTTCAAATTTTATCGACGGCAGTACAACTTACAATTTTGCTTCCTACAATTTTTTGCAAAGACCGGATGAAAGATTAAGTGCGGGAATTTTATTTGATTATCAAATTAGTCCAAATCATAAATTTAAATCAAGTTACTTTCATATGAAAGATGAGACGACGGCCCAAATAGATTATTCTTTATTATTTAGACAATCGGTTTCAATTCCTTGTAATAATCCGTTTTTATCAGCTCAGCAAGTGGAAAAATTATGTACTGATTTTGGGTTAACTAATTCTGATGTACAGTCAGTGACATTGAGCAGGAGGAATTTTGAAGGCTCCCCCAGACAACAAGTTTTTGACTTATCAAACGATCGTTTTGTTATTGAGTTAGAAGGAAGTTTAAGCCAAAACTGGATTTATAATTTCTTTCATCAAAGATCCACTACCGACCTTTTTTATACGTATTTCAATGATATATCTAAATCGAAAACGGCAAATGCCTTGAATATTTCTGGAACCTCATCAAATCCCGTTTGTGTTAGTAACGATACTGGATGTGTACCCTGGAATATTTTTATTAATAATGGAAATCAAGTGGTCTCAAATCCTTCATTGGGAGTTACTCAAGCAGTTTTGGATTATATAAACTTAGATTTATCGATCATGGGATCGAGTAATGAATCTCATCAATTTTTAAGTTTTTCTAACAAAATTGATTATGAAAATAATATTATATTTAATCCATCAATTGCTTTTGGTTATGAAAAAAGAAAAATTGAGTTGGTAAAAACTCCTGATCAAAACTTTGAAAGTAATGATGGGGCGGGTCAGCAAGTCGAGCAACATGCTTTACAGGGAGAAGTCAAAGTTAATGAGGTTTTTGTTGAATTGTTTGTTCCCTTCAAAAATGCTCTAGATATTTCTGGCAGTTATAGATTTTCAGATTACTCCCTATCCCAGAAAGCTGATACTTTTGATTTGGGTTTTACATACTATTTCAACGATCAATTTCTTTTCAAAGGCTCGACGCAAAAAGCAATTAGAGTTGCTGACATACATGAATTATTCGAAGAAACACATGCGAAGTTTGTCGCTCTTAGCACGGATCCATGTTCCGGTAATAGTCCTGCTAGAACATTAGCTGATTGCGAGAGAACCGGCGTCACTTCGAATCTTTACGGCTCCATAGAAACTCCAGCAAGCTCTATTGCTACTACCACAGGAGGTAATTCTAATTTGTCTCCTGAGAAAGCTATAACCTCGAGCCTGGGCTTCATATTTGATAATCAACGAGATTATTTAGAAGTTGATCTTTATCATATCGATTTGGATGATCAGATTGGTACATCAGACGCAGATACTATTCTTTCTAAATGCCTAGATACTGGAGCTGATAAATGGTGTAGTTTGATAAATCGAAATCCGACTACTGGAACGTTTCATGAAGGTTCTGGAAAAATAAATACACCTTTACTAAATTTTGTAAGCAATATTACAACTGGTTTAGATGTTTTTTACAAAAGAACTTACGAATCTAAATTAGGATTAATTAATCTTAGTAATTTCTCTAACTTCCTTATCAAAAGAGATATCCAACAAGCTTCAAATAACATAGCTTTAAATTGTCGCGGAAAGTATGAAAATACTTGTGGGTTGCCGTCACCAAAAATTCAGAATGTTTTAACTTTAGATTTATTAACTTCGTTTAATAGAATTCCAACAAACATCTCATTAAGGCTGAGATATATTGGTTCAGTCGATGATACAAACGTTGATAATCCAAGAACTTCATATAGTGATATCGTTCCTTTTAAAAGCTTTACTTATGTTGATCCATCAATCAAATTTTCTTTTAACAATTTTAACTTAAGATTTGGAATAAATAATTTGTTCGATCAAGACCCTCCAGTTAATGGGCAAATTGGATACGTACCAGGCAATGGTAATTTTTACTCATCCTTTTATGATTCTTTAGGAAGATTTATCTATTTGAGGCTTTCAACTCAACTTTAAAAATCTACTTATGGAAAATTCACTTTTTGTAGATATTGGCGGCACTAATTTAAGATACGCTTTTGTTGAGAGCACATCAGAAAAATTTTCTAAAGTTATTAAGAAAAAAATAGATGAATCTATAAGTGCAGATTTATTAATAAAACAAATCTTAAAAGAAATTCCAATTCAAATTAACAACATAGTTTTTTCCATTGCAGGGCCCAAGCTTAATAATACAGTTGAAATGACAAATAGAAATTTAAAAATAGATCCCCAATCTATTAAAACAAAATATGAACTCAATGAATGTTTTATTCTGAATGATTGGGAAGCTATAGCATATAGTTTTTTAAACTTTGAGCAGAAAAGTTTATTTAATTTGATAAATGAAGGTAAACAGCCTTATAACGATAATATTTTATGTGTTGGACCAGGCACCGGTTTAGGAGCTGCTATGTTAGTTAAAAATGAGATTGCTTTGGCTACAGAAATTGGAAACATTAATTTTGGTATTAAAGATCTAATAGGAGACAAATATTATTCATCTGGCGAATTCAGAAAGATTGAAGATGTTTTATCAGGCCCTGCAATATCAAGGTTTTATCAAATTCTGACTGATAAAAATCTCAAACCCGAAGAAATAATTAAGCTTGCAAAAAGTAAAGAAATAAATGCTCTTGAAGTTGTAAATGATTTTCTTAAAAGATTAGCTCGTTTTTTGGCAAAATTATCTTTAATTTATCTACCGGGCAAGGGTATTTATCTTTCTGGAAGCTTAGTAAGATCTCTTAAAGATTTCATAATTAAAAAAGATTTTAAACAGAACTATCTTCTTTCTAATAAGAATACACCGCAACATAAAATTTTAGAAAATACAGTTATCAATATAATTGATCAAGAACATTTGGCTCTTTACGGTTGTTTAAATTATTTTAATTTAACTCAGAAAGTTTGAGATTAAGAATATCTCCAGGATAGATTAAGCTCTCATCTTCAATTTCATTCCATTTAAGAATCCAATCTTTAGTTATTCCAAATTTTAAGGATATTTTGTTAATCGTATCGCCTGACTTAACTGGATAAGAAATATCATTTCTATTAATTTTCGGAGTTGGTCTAGGCTTTAAATATTTTGGATAAATCAATATTTTCGTTCCAGATAATAAATAGCTTGACGGATTTAAATCATTCCAGATAGAAAGATCTCTTATCGTAACTTCAAATTTTTTAGCAATTGACCATAAACTATCACCACTTTGGACATAATAAACGTCTGGCCTATTAAGATAGTCTTTTATCCAACTTGGACCTCTTGGCACTATTAATTCTTCTGATTCGTAAATAGTGTCGTCTTTAAGCCCATTGATTTCTTTTAATAGTTCAAAATCAATCAAGTATTTTTCTGCAATTGAAATCAAAGTATCGCCACGCGATACTAAATATTTATCCCATTGAACAAGCTCATTAGGATCAATATCTTCCAAGATAATTTGAAATCTATCTGCAATTCCTACTGGTAATAAGATGTGGAAGGGTCCATTTGGATCAGTTGCCCATTGGTTAAACCCTGGATTAAGTTCATAAATCAATTCTAGGTTTACGCCAGATAAATTAGATACTTGCATTAAATCTACTTGAGACGGTAACTCGATGATTCTGAAATAAGGTCTGTTTGGTAAAAAAGGAAGTTGAATATTAAAATTATCAGGATTTCGAATCAATTCAACAATGGCTAATATTTTAGGGACGTATGCTTTTGTTTCTCTGGGAAGATTTAAAGACCAAAAATCAGTTGGAAGACCATTATTTTTATTTTTTTCTATTTCTTTTTTTATTCTAGAAGGTCCAGCGTTGTAAGCAGCAATTGCAATTAACCAATCTCCGTATCTTTCGTATAGTTTTGATAAAAATCCATATGCAGCTTCAGTAGAGGCAACAATATCTCTTCGACCGTCGTACCACCAATTTTTTTTTAAACCATTTTCTCTTGCTGTGCTCGGAATAAACTGCCAAATACCTGATGCTCCAGTTGCAGACCTTGCATATGGATCGAATTGACTTTCTACAAAAGGTATTAAACTTAATTCAACTGGTAAATTTTTTCTTAGACCTTCTTTGACTGTGTAATAAAGATATCTTTGCCCGTTTTTAGAAAGCCTATTTATTAAGTATTGATTATTATTGTATTTATCAGAAGCTTTAATAATTTCTATTCTTTCAGAATCATATTTCAAATTGCTGTTTGCTCGAATTAAATCCCAAAGAGATTCAGTGGCTCTGACATTTTGACCATAAAAGTTATTGGCAAAAATTAAAAATAAAATAAAAAGATATTTCATTAGAAATTATCTTTCCATTCTCTAACAGCTTTGAGAGTATCAACTTCTTTAGTAAGTATCGAACTAGAAAAATTACTAGCATTAGAAATTATATTTTCATCATTAAGTCTTAAAAAAGGATTTATTTTTAATTCTTTTCCTATTGATGAAGGCAAAGTTATTTCGTCGTTTTTTCTTTTGTTTTGAACCTCTGAGTGATAGTTTTTAAGAAATTCATTCTTATTGTTTACGACTACTGCAAAATTTAAGTTACTTTCAGTATATTCATGAGTGCAATACACAAGAGTATCTGGAGAAAGGTTTTTTAATTTGGCAAGTGATTCATACATTTGTAATGGAGTTCCTTCAAAAAGTCTGCCACAACCACCTGAAAAAAGCGTATCTCCACAAAATAATAATTTTTGACTATCTTCTGAATAATAAGCTATGTGGTCAAGTGTGTGACCAGGAACCTCGAAGATTTTAAAGGTTTGCTCGAAGATTCGAATCGAGTCATTTTCTTTCAATTCGTTTGAGATGCCTTCAATCTTACTTCCAGAAGGACCAAACACTGGGATATTAAATTTATCTACTAAAGTTTTTATTCCTCCAGTATGATCAAAATGATGATGCGTAATTAATATGCCTTTTAAATTGAGATCATTTTCTTTAAGAAAAGATAACACGGGATTCGGATCTCCCGGATCAACTACATAAACTGATTTTTTACTGACCAAAGCCCAGATATAATTGTCAGTAAATGCTTTTAATGGAATAACCTCAATCACGAATTAATTTTATCATTAGGAGTGTCAAATGTTTAAGTGCTTAAAATGGAAAAAATTATAATTTATACGGATGGAGCTTGTAAGGGAAACCCAGGTCCCGGTGGATGGGGGGTGCTAATATTATTAGAAAATGAGCAAATAGAACTTAGTGGCGGTTCTAAAGAAACAACTAATAACCAAATGGAATTAACTGCGGTAATCAAAGCATTAAATTTTTTTGAAAAAAAAATAAAGGTTGATTTATATACAGATTCAAAATACGTGATGGATGGAATAACCGATTATATAAAAAAATGGAAAATCAATGGATGGCAAACAGCGAATAAAAAACCGGTAAAGAATATGAATTTATGGAAAATATTAGACGAATTAAACAACCTTCACGATATAAATTGGAATTGGGTTAAAGGACATAGCGGTAATCCTGAAAATGAAAAAGCTGACGCTTTAGCAAATTTAGGTATAGAGAATTTAGATAAATGAAGCAGATATTCTTAGATACTGAAACAACGGGTTTAGATTATAAATCTGGACACAAGTTAATTGAGATTGCTTGTGTGGAAATTGAAAACAGAAAATTTACGGGAAGAGAATATCAGTCCTACTTAAATCCAAATAGAGCAATTGATCCCGGCGCAGTAAAAGTTCATGGACTTTCGCAAGAATTTCTTTCAGACAAACCAACTTTCATCGATGTTTATTCCGATCTGTTGGAATTCATTAAAGGGGCCGAACTTTTAATTCACAATGCAGAGTTTGATATAGGTTTTATAAATAACGAATTAGCATTGAATAATATTGCAGAAAGGGTAGAAGATTATGCAGCTAAAATTACAGATACTTTGTTGATGGCACGTCAAATTCATCCTGGGCAGAGAAATAGCCTTGAGGTTCTTACAGAAAGATACAACGTTCAGGGTTATGATCGTTCGTATCACGGGGCTCTTGTCGACTCAAAAATTTTAGGAGAAGTTTACCTCTCAATGACTGGAGGACAAACGGACTTGAAATTAGCTCCGTTTGTACAAAATTCTTTGAATCCTAAAATTAATAAAGTTGATGTAACTAAATCTCTTTTAAGGATTAAAGCAACTGATAAAGAAAATAAACTTCACGAAGAATACCTATCCTCCATTTCAAATAATGAGAACTAGATTTGCCCCAAGCCCAACCGGTCACTTACATATTGGAGGAGCTAGAACAGCTATTTTTGCCTGGCTTCAAGCAAAGGCTAATAATGGCAAATTTTTAATAAGGTTTGAAGATACTGATAAAGAAAGATCTGAAAAAGAGTATGTAGATTCAATAATTAATAGCCTAAAATGGCTTGGTATAGAGCCAGATGAAAAGCCAATATTTCAAAGTGATCAAATTAGCAAACATAGAGAAATAGCTTTAGATTTGCTAAAACAAGGATTGGCTTATTCTTGTAATGTTTCTCCAGAAAGATTAGAAGAAGTAAGAAGGATTCAACAACAAAATAAACAACAACCAAGATATGACGGCTTCAGCAGAGATCTAAATCTTCCTCATGAAAAGGGAAATGTCATACGTTTTAAAATGCCACTCGATGGAGTCACAACATTTGAAGATCAAGTATTAAAGACAATATCTATTAATAATAAAGAACTAGATGATTTCATTATTCTAAGGTCTGATGGCACCCCAACTTATAATTTTTGTGCTGCTATTGACGATTTAGAAATGCAAATTACTAACGTCATTAGAGGCGATGATCATATTACTAACACTTTAAAACAAATAAACATATTAAAAGCTCTGAATTCAGAATTGCCTGAATATGCTCATTTACCCATGGTTCTTTCTTCTTCAGGAAAGAGATTGTCTAAAAGAGAAGGGGCTGTAGATATTCAAGAGTACAAAAAAATGGGTTATTTAAAAGAAGCAATGGTTAATTATTTAATTAAATTAGGCTGGTCTTATAAAGAACAAGAATTATTTTCTGTAGATGAATTAATTAAATACTTTGATATTAAAGACGTGAATTCTTCTGCTGCAAAATTTTCTCAGGAATTATTAGATTTTTATAATAATCATTATCTCAAGAAGTTTAAGTTAGATGGTTTATACGAGTACATTAACGAAAATTTTTCGTTATCAGAAAAATTCATCAACAATAATAAAAAAATGGAAATAATTGATTTACTGCGAGAGGGTTCTAATAATATTTCTGAGTTAGTTGATGAACTAACTTTCTTTTACGAAGATCCATATCTTACAGATGAAATTATTAACTCCATTCAAATAGACAAAAATTTACTTGCCTTATTTAAAGAAGAATTAAAAGAAGTAAATTTCAAAGACAAACTATTAATTGGTGTGTTTATAGATAGTTTTTTATCTAAAAATAACTTGAAATTTCCTTTATTAGGAAAGCCATTAAGATTAATATTAACCGGTAAATCTAATGCGCCTTCAATTTCAGATCTTTTGTATTTAATTGGTAAAGAAAATTGCATTAATCGAATAGATAATTATTTAAACAGTTAATGACCTACAAATGATTGATAAAAAATTATTAGATGTATTAGTTTGTCCAAAATCAAAACAAAAGCTAATTTTGGTAGGTGAGGAATTATTTAGTTTGGAAAGTAAGCTTGCCTATCCAATCAATGATGGCATTCCAATTTTATTGGTAAAAGAAGCTAGGGAATTGACTCCAGAAGAAATTAACAAAAACTCCTAATCAGTTTCAGCTAAATCACGTTTATTCTGACCACTAGCTATACTTGCATGATTAAGAATGTTTCTTGCCATTGAAGACTCTTGTTTTGAGGAAAAGTTGTTATAAATAATTTTCCTAGCCTCGTGTACTTTTTGATTAGTTTCATCTGAATAAAATGCGGTTTCAATAAGATGCGCTGCTAGTTTGTCATTTCCACCGTCACTAAGACTAAGAGCTTTTTTTATAATAACTTCTAATCCACCAGATAATTCAATCCAAATTTTAGATTCTTCTGATCTTGAGGCTGGTAATAATCGATCATATTCACCATCCCACCATCCACCGTATCGTCTCCAAACCATTCTAATTAAAAATTCAGGATCATCATAAACAGGTCTTAGCCAAGGTAATTTTGTTAACTCTTCAGAAATTTTTACTGAATGAATTATTTCATTAAGTCTCTTACCTTTATTCATCATTTCTAAAGTTTGAGTTTCTATTGAAGTGAGAAACTCAGAAGTAGTTGATAAAGCTTCTGTAATTCTTTTATTGCCGAATATAGGAAAACCATGACCTGGCAATAAAATTTCAGGTTTCAACTCAATCATATGATCTAAAGCATCTGCCCAATCAGAAATATACCTTTGAACCTTTTGAGGATTGCCGCCATTTGGAACAGCCCATATAAATAAATCTCCAGGAGCTATTATTTTTTCTTCAGGAATATGCACCCAAGTGTGATCATCGGTTTCACCTCTTCCATGATATAAATCAAAAGTTAAGTTTCCTTGTTTGAAAGAAGTTTTAGATTTGTAAGTTTCATCTGGATATCTATATTCGGTAGGCCATTTAAATTTATCAACATCGATTGCAAACTGTCTGCGGTTGATAGCTGTATTCCAACCATTGGTTAATTTATATCTGTCAAAATGGTCAGGAGTTAGTTCATGGGCGTAAACTTTTGGCAGCGGTTGATTATTTATTTTGCATTCCTCATCAAATTTCTCAATAGCAAAAATATGATCAACATGATGATGAGTAAAAATTGCTGCTTTTAAAAAATCTTTTGGTCTCCATTTTTTAATTTCGTTGTAACCGGTTTCAATGTCTAATTGGCTACCAGCATCAATCATAACTAATCCATCTCCAGTATCGATTGCAAAAAAACCACCTATACCTTTCATTGCTAATAAATTCGATTTTATTTCTGTAGATCCCTCATAAAAAGAATGCACAGGATGATGTTCAAATTTAGTGTCAAGTAAACCTTTCCAGGCTAATTCTGATAATTCATTTAAATCACTCATAACTCCCTCATTGAATTAGTGCTAAAGACAAAGTATCTTTAATTATAAATTAGTAATGGGGAGAAAAAATGAATAATAGCAAACCTTTAGAGGGTATAAAAATCGTTGAAATTTCAACAATCATTACAGCTTCTTTAGCAACGATGATGTTGTCAGATCAAGGCGCCGAAGTTATAAAAATTGAACAATCAGGTATTGGCGATCCAATGAGATATCTTGGAACTCAAAAAGGGGGAATTTCAGCTTTATTTGCTAATTGTAATAGAGGAAAAAAATCCATCGATTTAGATTTAAAAGATAGTGAATGTTTAACAGTTGCAAAACAATTGATATCAAAAGCTGATGTACTAATAAATAACTTTAGACCTGGAATTATGGATAAATTAGGCCTTGGCGAACAGGAATGTAAAAAAATTAATAAAAATTTAATCTATGTCTCTATAAATGGATTCGGAACCCAAGGGCCCTTTGCATCATCTCCTGCATATGATCACGTAGTTCAAGCCATGTCAGGAGCAACCGATATTCAGTCCGATGCCTCACAGCCACAATATATCAAAACTCTTCTTTGCGACAAGATAACTGCTTATACAGTTTCTCAATCAATTAGCTCAGCATTGTTGAAGAGAGAACGAACCGGAATCGCAGATAGAATAGATTTGTCAATGATTGATTCAGCGATTTTTTTCCTGTGGCCGGATGGCATGATGAATCACACTTTATTAGATGAAGATGTTCAAACATTAGCGCCTCTAACAAAATCATATAATCTTTATAAATGTAAGGACGGTTTTATATCAATTGCGGCATTGAACGATCTTCAGTGGTTTGGTATTTTTAGAGCATTGGGTAAGCCCGAGTATATAGAAAATGAAAAATTTAATACAACGGGTGCAAGAAGTACAAATTTAGAAGAACTCATGAGTTTGCTATCAAAATTTGAAAGCTTAACTACTGATGAAGCTTTAACAAAATTAAGAAACGAAGATGTTCCATGTGCGGCTACTACAACCTTGGATGAACTGATGACTCATCCACAGATTTTAGCTAACGGCTTATTTAAAGAAATTTCCAGTGATAATCAAGGTCGTGTAAGAGCACTTCGTTATCCAGCAAAATTTAATAATCAAGAAGTAATGAATCATTCTCCAGCACCAGCTTTAGGAGAGCATAAAAAGGAAATAATTAATTCATTAAAAAGTTAAGATTTTTTTAACACAGCATACATGCTGTCGCTAAGAGGCTGTTTGTCTAATAATTTCATCGAAAACTTCGAAAAACCCGAGCGAAGAGCGGTTTCTTTTAAAGTAGCAGGTGTAAAATAATTCACATGATCAGGATGGCGAAATCCACACCATTTCTCTTTTCGAATATGTCTATTCCAACTTGCAAAATTAGGTACTTTGATAATAACTGATCCATGAGACTTTAATTTAATTAGAGTATTTTTCAAAAGTTGAACAGGTTCAATTTCATGTTCTAAAAAAGATGAAAGAATGACAATATCAAAGTAATTATTATCAAATTCCAACATGCCATCCACCGCGTTGTTATGAATCCATTTACCGCGTTCTGCTTTTTCCCGAGCGGTCTTGGCTAAGGATGCTGATATTTCTATACCATTAGGTATACATTTACTGTGATAAGTTTGCGGCAATTCAGAAATTATTTTTTCTAAAGCTCCGCCATCAGCGCACCCTACGTCTAATAATTCAATAGAATTACTTTCTTTAATTTTTAAAATTTCTTTCTTGGCAATCTCTTTTATCTTATTTCTTTTCAGCACTTTTAGTCTAAAATCTTTCAAGAAAGAACTTATCTTGTAACGAATTGGCTCATCAGCTCTTCTCTTATTCACTTCAGATTCATAAGTTTTTTCCCAGGCAAAATCTTCTTTTAAAGCCTCATAGCCGGGTGGATTTTCTAAAAAAACAATACCAGTCTCAGCACATTTAAGAATTTTCCAAGGATGTGGAGCAAGATTTAAATTAATAGTTTCTGAGTTTCTTTGAAGCAAAGGGCTAACTCTTTTCAAGGTCATACTAAATAAAAACTGTTATCATTTCTTAAATGTTACAGCAAATTGAAACTAAATCTAATGATTCTACTTCTAAACTAGGCGTAGAAATAATTGATGTAAACCTAAAAGAAAAGTTACCGTTAGAAATTATTAAAGAAATTAGATCTGCATGGTTAGAAAAGGGAGTTGCAATCTTTCCGAATCAAAACCTTAGTCATGATGAATTTCAAAATTTTTCTTTAGAATTTGGAAGCTTTGGTGACGATCCATTTCTTGGTGGTTTAGAAGAAAAACCAAACATAGTTGAAGTTAAAAGACTTGCATCTGAAAAATCTTCTCCTTTTGGTGGAGGATGGCATTCAGATTGGTCATTTCAAGAAAATCCTCCAGCTGCAACTTTCTTGTTGTCAAAAATTATTCCTCCAGTTGGTGGAGATACTCTGTTTGCAAATACTCAAAAAGCTTATGAAGACCTAGATGACGAAATGAAACTAAAAATAGAGAATTTAAAAGTGGTGCACAGCGCTAAATTACCTTATGCAGACGATGGGTTTTATGCAACAGAGACGGAAAAAAGATCTATGAACATCATTACTTCTAAAGAAGCAAAAAAAGAACAGATTCATTCATTAGTAAAAGTACATCCGGAAACTCAAAAGAAAGGATTATTTATTAATCCTGTTTATACGTCGCATATCCAAGGCTTTAATGAAGAAGAATCATTTTTATTATTGTCTAAGCTATATGAACATATGACTCAAGAAAAATATATTTATCGTCATAAATGGAAAGAGAATATGCTTTTGATGTGGGATAACAGGACTGTAATGCATATGGCTGAAGGTGGTTACGATGGATACGATCGATTGTTGCATCGTATCACTATTGCGAACTCTTAATTAGTTTTTAAACCTTGAAGTTTGTTATTTTTACGCCAATCTTTGAGTAGCTTAAAATACTCTAAGGCCCCACCTCCGTAGGTATTATTTGCAGGGTTTGTATTTGGCTTACCTTCATTATTGTAATAACCAGGCGTGCAAGCCTCTTGGAAGCTTTGCATATTTCTAGCTTTTGAGATGATAGTGTTTATCCAATCACTTTCAGCTTCTTCAGAAGCTTCAACATATTTCATATTTTTTTTATCAAGTTGTTTAAGAATGTAAGCGACATGAGCGCTTTGTTCATCTAGAGAGTGAGTAAAATTTGCAGTCATGGGACCTTGACCAGGTCCATAAAAGAATGAATTTGGAAAACCTTTTGAATGAATTCCATGAAATGTTGCTAATCCGTCCTTCCATTTTTCACTTAATGTGATCCCATCAATACCACTAACTTGATATCCACACCTTCTGGAATAATCTGTTCCCACTTCAAATCCAGAAGCAAATATAATGCAATCCACTTTATATTCCTTTCCATCATGAATAATACCTTCAGCGCTTAATTCTTTAACGCCTTGACCATCTGTATCGATCAATTCAACGTTATCGTTATTGAAAGCCTGCAAATATTCGTCATGGAAACAAGGTCTTTTACAAAGTTGCCTGTAATAAGGTTTTAATGACTCTGCTGTCTTTGGATCGTTAACTAATGCATCCGCTCTAGCTCTTACTTTTTCCATCTTTTGGAAGTCAACAATTTCAACTTTTTTATTAATGTCTTCTCGGGTAACGAAATTCATAAATTTGTTTCTGATATAGGTTCTCAAACCTACTTTATAAAAGTTTTTATAAAAAGGAGCGGTTAAAACCCAACTGAGTAATACTAGTTTTGAAGGACCATTTTTAATTAATCCACCTAAGATAGTTCTAAATATTTCTGTCCAGCCATCATTAACCAAATCCTTGTCTGTAAAGTTTCCTGTCAAAAAACCTTCAAAATTCTCTTTACGTTCTTTTTGCCAACCTGATTTTTGAGAATTAAACCAATCGATATCAGTATTGGAATTGTTTCGTTCATCTATTGAAGAGGGAGTCCTTTGAAAAACATACAATTTTTTAGCTCCAGCTGCCAAATGAGGAACGCATTGCACAGCAGTTGCGCCTGTCCCAATAATCGCAACTTTTTTATCTCTTAAGTTATTTAAGTTTCCGTTGGAATTACCCCCTGTGTAAGCATAATCCCAGCGACTGGTATGAAATGTGTGACCTTGATAATCGTTGATACCTTTCATTGCAGGTAATTTAGGTCGATTTAGAAATCCATTTGCGTGAATTACATATCTAGCTTTTATTGAATCCTGACGATTAGTCTTGATGAACCATAACTTTTCATCAGAGATCCATTTGACTTCATTAACTTCCGTTTGAAATATAGCATTTTCTTTCAATGAAAATTTATCTGATAAAACTTTAAAATAATCCAATGTTTCAGCGGCATCGGTGTATTTACGTTTGGGTATAAAACTAGTTTCTTCTAAAAGAGGAAAATAAATATAAGATTCGATATCGCAAGAGGCGCCAGGGTATCTATTCCAATACCAAGTGCCACCAAAATCGCCACCTTTCTCAATAATTCTAAAATCATCTATACCTTGTTCTCTGAGTCTGGCTCCAGAAAGAACGCCACCAAAGCCACCACCAATAATTACGGTGTGAAATGTTTTTTCTAAGGAATCTCTAGAAATTTCCTCATCAATATAAGGGTCTTCGACAAAATAAGAAAAATCCCCTTTAACTTCTAGATATTGATCGTTGCCGTCAACTCTAACCCTTTTATCTCTTTCAAGACGGTATTTTTGTCTTAATTCATCAGGATTGAAACCTAAAGAATCTTGTTTAGCTGAATCCATTCCGAAATTGTAAAAAAAAAATAATTATTATCAATAGAAATTTTCCGAATATTAGTACAATATTTACAATTTGGGGCTATAGCTCAGTTGGGAGAGCGCTTGCATGGCATGCAAGAGGTCGTCGGTTCAAGCCCGACTAGCTCCACCAATATAGGTCAACAAACATAGGTCAGATTAATAAGAAAAGGAGGAGATATGAATAATTTATCAATTTTAAAAATTACATTAAGGATATTCGGTATAGCATTCATTTTAATAATGCCTATGATGAAATTGGATCCACTTGGAGGATGGGCTTGGAGTCCAGGACAATGGGAATATGAAATGATGATTCAAGGGGTTTACATGACGCTTGGGATAATGATGCTGATCGCTGCAAATGATCCTTTAAAAAATTCTTTATTTATTTGGTTTGTAGTATGGAGTAGTTTGGTACATGGTGGGATTATGGCTTATCAGGCGATAATTGATACCCATGAAATAGGACACTTTCTTGGCGATATTCCAGCTTTATTTATTCTTGCAATAATTGCTGGCTATAATTTAAGAAAATTACAAACTAGTCCATAAAAACAATGGAGCTTTCAAATAGAAAGATAGAATTCTCTGGATTATTTTCATTTTGCCTTTTTTTATTAATCTGGCCTATGTTTGTCGGCCCTTATATAGCTTTAACAAATCCATCTTTTTTTGGAGGTCCCGAAGTTACGAATTTAACTTTAAGCTCGGCTTTGTACGTAGCAAGAAATCTAGCCGTAGGATTTGCCTTTCTTTTAGCTATTTATTTAAAAAATGCCTCAATGCTTTTTATTTTGATAGTGGTTAGATTAATAACAGATTTAATTGACGCACCATTATTTTATATTTATAGAGAACCAGTTTTGATCGGTCAAATTATTATTTTCACTTTTTTATGTTATTTGCCAGCAGTATTTGGATTACGTTATCTGTGGAAAAAAATTAACTACAAATAAATAATTATTGATGATCATTCACCCAAATGAGTTGTCTACAAAATTTCTTGAAGATTTATTTGAAACCCATCAATCAAATTTAATAGATTTCAAATTTGAGTCTGTAGGATCTGGACAAGTAGGAGATTGCTATAGAATTTTTTTAAATTGGAAAATTAAAGATAGCTTACCTGAAACCTTTATTGCAAAGTGCCCAGCAAATGACCAAGCAAGTAGAGATACTGCAAGAAATCTTAATTTGTATGAAATAGAGACTTCGTTTTATAAACATTTATCCAGTAGATGCTCCGCAAGAGTTCCAGATGTCTTTTATTCTGAATATGATTCGGTCTCAAAGGATGGAACAATATTTTTAGAAGATATGCATCCTGCCAAGCAAATACCTCAAATGAATGGTTGTTCAGAATTTGAAGTAAAAAAAATTCTTAAAGAGGCAGCTGCATTACATAAAAGTTTCTGGAACGATGAAAAATTATTGACCTATCCTTGGCTAACTTACAGTGTTAGTGAAGATAGAAAAAAGTTTGTAGCTGATTTGCTACCTGTCGTTTACCCAGAATGGAAGCGAAGATATAAGGGAAGGATCAATGAAGAAATTTTCGATATGGGTGATGAATTAATTGCTAATTATGAAAAGTATTCTGAGGTCAATGCAGGTCCAATGACTTTAGTCCAAGGTGACTTAAGATTAGATAATATTTTATTTGATGATGAAAACAACGCTGCTATTTTATTAGATTGGCAAACGGCTTCGATCGGATTGCCTTTGAACGATATTGCATATTGTATTTCAACAAGTTTTGCTGATCCTCAAGAAAGAGCAACATTTGAGGAAAGCTTAGTTAAGGAATATTATGATCAACTTGGAGTAAATAACATTTACAGCTATGAAGATGCATGGAATGATTATCGTCGAGGGTCTTTTGTTGGATTTTTAATGGCTGTTATGTCGGCAATGATAGTAGAAAGAACTGAACGCGGCGATGAAATGTTTGCAGTAATGGCTGAAAGATCTGGTTGGCAGGCTTTGCATTTAGACGCCCTAATTTTTTTAAAATGATATGGCTATAGAAAGAAACATTATCGCAATCGGAGGAGGGGGTTTTGGAAGAAATCCTGGAGAAGGAATAATAGAAGAATATATTTTAAAACAAACTAGAAAGAAAAAGCCCAATATCTGCTTTATACCAACTGCTACCGGAGATCACGACTCATATAAAGTTAATTATTATGAGACTTTTTCAAATTTGAATTGCAATCCAACTCATTTAGATCTATTCAAACGAACGCCAGACCTAGAAAAATTAATTGCTCAACAAGATGTAATCTTTGTTGGCGGAGGAAATACTAAAAGCATGTTGGCAGTTTGGAAAGATTGGAGACTTGATAAAATTCTAAAGAAGGCTTATCAATCTGGCGTTGTCATGAGCGGGGTTAGCGCAGGAGCTATTTGTTGGTTTCAAAACGGAATTACTGACTCATGGAGTTCCGATCTAAAGGTTATGTCATGTTTAAAATTCGTCAAAGGAACGTGTTGCCCTCATTATGATGAAGAACCAGAAAGAAAACCTACAGTAAAAAAATTATTAGTTGCGAAGAAACATAAAAATATTTACGCAATAGATGGAGGAGCTGCCTTACACATAAAAAATGAAAGTATTTTTAAATCTATAAGTTTCAAACTTAATAAAAATGCATACGAAGTTAGTACTGATCAAAAAAATATAATTGAAAAAAGTTTTAGAAAGGTCATACTAATTTAAGCTTTAATAAAAACATATTAGTAATTAAATGGATTTTATTACATCAATTTATTCTTCTTTTTCTACGACACTTTTTTTTGGATATGTAATTGGAAGCTTATTTATTATTACGCCATTGTATTTATACACAAGGTTTTACGAATGGGTTTCAAACAAGACTTCTTATTTTAATAAACGCGGTAACTTATTTGAAAAAATAGTTTGGATAATTTTTTTAATCTATTTTGTATGCTTTTTTCTTTACTCGATATATTTCGTATTTATCGTAAGATAAGTCTTAAAGAAAAATGAATTTTGAAATAAAAATCAGGGTAAGAAACCAAGCGCCATAAGAAATTTTATTTATTTCACCAGAGCCAATTTTTAAGACGACATAAGATAAAAATCCTAAGGCAATTCCATCTGCAATAGAAAAAGTTAAAGGAATCATAACGATAATTATTAAAGCTGGTAGTAAATCAATCATATTAGACCAATTTAATTTTTCCATTCCACTTAGCATTAAGATTGATACATAAATTAACGCACCCGAAGTTGCTGCCGCAGGGACTATGAGAGCTAATGGCGACAGAAATGTAGTAAAGATAAAAAATAGACCTATGAATATTGCAGTTAAACCAGTTCTTCCGCCAGCTTCTACGCCAGCTGAGCTTTCAACGTAACTTGTCACCGGCGAACATCCAAAAAAAGTTCCAATAAAACTTACACTGCTGTCGGCTTTTAATGCTTTGTCAAGATTTTCAGCATTTCCTTCGGAATCAACTAAGTTTGCTCTATTGGCAACACCTAATAAAGTGCCGGTGGTATCAAATAGATTTACGAATAAAAACGACATGACGACTGTAATCATCGAAATATTCAAAGCTCCAACAATATCCAGTTTTAAAAAAACAGGTGCAATTGAAGGTGGATAAGATAATAAACCATTGAATTGAACCAACCCCAGTCCCAATGATATTAAAGTTGTTAATAGGACACCGATGAGTATTGCGCCAGGGATTTTCCTTACAGCTAAAACAGAAATTATTAAAAAACCAAATGTCGCTATAAGTGTTTCTTGATTTGAAAGATCTCCAAGTTTTAAAAAAGTTGCATCATTACTAACAATTATCCCTCCACTTTTAAGACCAATGAAGCCAATAAATAACCCAACCCCGGCACCCATTGCTATTCTCAAATTAAAAGGGATGCTTTCGATCATCCAACTTCTTAGACGAGTTACGCTCATTAAGAAAAATAAAATTCCTGCTATAAAGACTGAACCAAGAGCAATTTCCCAGGAATATCCCATTTCTCCTACAACGGTGAAGGTAAAAAAAGCATTTAAACCCATGCCGGGAGCTAGCCCAACCGGCCAATTTGCAAATAACCCCATTAGAAAACATGCTAGCGCCGCAGCCAAACAAGTCCCAACAAAGACCGCGCCTTGATCCATGCCTGCAAGTGACATTATTTGAGGATTAACAAATACAATGTAAGCCATTGTTACAAAAGTAGTAAAACCTGCTAGAAGTTCCTTTTGTATGGTTGTGTTGAAATCTTTAAGCTTAAAAAAGTTTTCAATCGTCTGTTTCATAAATAAAAATAAAAAATAATTCAATAAAGTATACCTTTATCTTTTAAATTGAATGACAAATGTTTAGTAAATTTTGTGAATGTATTTTTTTGTATCAAATATTTATTTATTTTTGTGATAATTCAGTGCAATTAAAGCTATTAAGACTTAATAAATTTAATTTTTTGTTACTTTTTTTTATAAGATAATTAAATATGGACAAGAAATTTTTTATAAAACACCCCCTTACTTTAATTTTAACTATTTTTTTTAGTGCTTCTATAGCTTCTCAAGCTTTTTTAGAAGAGGTTATAGTTTCAGCTGAAAAAAGATTAGAGAGCGTTCAAGACGTCTCTCAGGCTGTTACCGCCATAACATCTTCAGAAATCGAGACAAAGAATATTAATTCTATGGTCGATTTGAGTGCAATCGTACCGGGAGTCACTGTTGCTAAGAATGAGGGTTATAAAACCATTATTTCAATCCGTGGTATTGGTAACGAAACTAATCAAAATGCTATTGCTGCACCTTCAGTTGCTTTCCACTTAGATGGCGTATTTATAGCTTCTCCATTTTCTCTGCTTACTGATTTTGTTGATATAGATAGAATCGAAGTAATTAGAGGTCCACAAGGAACATTGTTTGGACAAAACTCTACTGCTGGAGCAATAAACGTGGTGACAAAAGCTCCTTCGCTTGATGAAGAATCAAGCTCTTTGAGTATGTCTTTGGGTAACTACAATATGAAAAAAATATCATCAACATTTAATGTACCCATTTCAGAATCAGTTGCTACTAGTTTCTCATTTGCAGGACATAAACGCGATGGCTACTCTTTCAATACTATATTGGAACAAGAATTGGACGATGCTAACGATTTTAGCTTCAGAAACGACTGGTTTTTTCAATTAAGTGACACTTCTTCTTTAAGAATATTTGGTCAATATTATGATTTAGATAGGAACGGTTCTGCTATGAAAGGTATTGACGATACAACGGTAGATCCTAGAAAACTGGCACAAGACGCTCCTTCAGAGCAAACTTTAACATCTTCTGTGTATGCGGCGATTTATGAAAAGGAACTTGATTTTGCTGATTTGAAAATTTTAGCCAGCACACAAAGAGATGATATCTCCGTTAGAAGAGATAATGACAGACATGATTTTGGTATTGCTGCAACATCGATCCCAGGTGTAGCTTCTTACCCTTATGCCGAGTATAGATTTGAAACTTCTTTAGTCGAAACAACTACCTTTGAAATTAATTTGGTTTCTAATGAACCATTAATGGATGGAAAGCTAGATTGGACTTTTGGAGCTTTTTACATGGAACACGAAATTCAAAATAAAATTAGAGAATATATAAGTAGGGACGATGATATTCCCGAGTATGTTTGTTCTGAGCCTTTTGCTAACACTTCAGTGCCTGGAACGGCAGCAACTAATAGTATAGGTGGAGATGGCACAGCAACTTGTTTTGTAGTCGGTGGAGCTGTCGCCACATTCCTTGCTGAGCTGGGATTTGTAACCGATGCATTTCCTTCACGAGAGTCCCTATCAGTATATGGACAAACTACTTATAGTTTTAGTGACGATTTAAGATTGGTTTCAGGACTTAGATATACTGAGGATTCTTTTGCTACAAGAGTTGGTAATTTCTTCGCTTTTGAGACCAATGGTTTCGTAAGCACTCTAGACGAAACTGCTGAAGAGGTAACTGGAAAAATTACAATGGAATATGATATTCAAGATGACGCTATGTACTATATTTCTGCCACTAGAGGATTTAAACCAGGTGGGTCTAATTTAACCTTTGGGTTTGCTACTCAAGCTGAACTTAATGCTAACTTTAGATTTGGTTCGGTGCTAGTAGCACCTTTGGTATTGCCTGCATTTGAACCTGAAACAGTTAATTCTTTAGAATTCGGTTTGAAAGCTGACTTCTATGATGGTAGAGCAAGGGCAAATTTAGCTATATTTGACTATTCATACGACAATCTTCAAATTCAAGCGACCGATCCAGATGTATTTAGAGGGGGAGTAGTGAATATTCCTGAGTCTGAAGTATCTGGTGTTGAGTTGGAATTAACAGGAATTTTAACCGACTCTTTAACATTAGACGCTAATCTTTCTTTCCTAGATACTGAAATAACTGGCTCTTTTAATTACTTAGATAATATTGACGCTGAACAATATACTTTTGGTCAGGAAGATCTTCGTCTTGCAGCAGCCACTGATATTAGAGGCAATGAGTTGGCCAAATCTCCAGAGTACACTGCAGATATTAGTCTTACTCACATAGCTGATTTTCCCTCAGGGAATACTATGACTTCAACATTGCAATACATCTATCGAGGAGAGTTTTTTCAGAGAGTTGCTAACAAGACAGCTCAAGACTTTGTTCCATCTTATGAAATTATAAATTTAACCTTCGGGATAGATTTTTCTGATTCAATGGGGCTTGATTTCGTATTTGCAAATTTAACTGATGAAGATGGTGTTAATTCAACAATGACAGACGTGTTTGGAACTGCTGGAACTGGAGTCGAATTAATTCCTCCAAGACAATTCTTCACAAGATTTAGCGTAGATTTTTAATACGAGCGCTTATTGAAGTTAATGCTTCTTGAATTAATACTCAAGAAGGTGTAAATGAATAGTTTGTGGATAAATTATTTATTAGTGCCGACGAACTCTTAAAAGACTCATTCAAGCTTGCTTGGATGATCTTTAAGAGCGGCTTCAGACCTAATTACATAGTTGGTGTTTGGAGAGGCGGAGCTCCCGTAGGCATAGCTATTCAAGAATTCTTAAAAGTCCTAGGAGTTAAATCCGATCATATTGCAATACGAACAGCATATTACGAAGGAATCGATCAAAGAAACGATAAAGTTGAAGTTTATGGTCTAAATTACGTAATCAAAAAAATCGAATCTGAAGATAAACTTTTGATAGTAGATGATGTTCACGATACAGGAAACTCAATTAAACAAGTTATTAACGACTTAAAAGAAGCTTGTAAAAAAAATACTCCTGAAATAAAAGTGGCAACACCTTATTATAAGCCAAATAAAAATGAAACAGGATTGAAGCCAGATTTTTTTATACATGAAACAAATCAATGGTTAATATTTCCTCATGAGTTAGATGGGCTTACTATCGAAGAACTTGAGGAAAATAAACCTGAATTAAAAGACTTGATTTCAAAAGTAAGAAAAGTCCTTAAATGAAAGAGTTTATAAATTCGATAAGAATCTTTCTTATTTATAGAAC
>MDTE01134596.1_pt1 | contig 29250 bp, 28 predicted proteins | sample 811231 | NCBI WGS metagenome assembly MDTE01 (sample SAMN05326651, study PRJNA326480) | marine metagenome | isolation source: seawater | place: Indian Ocean: Red Sea | collected 2010 | reverse complement strand
GTTAACAAGTTAGTTGAAAAAGAATAAAAACTGTCACAAAACTGTCACATACTCACAAAAGAAGTCTCTGTTATTAACTGCTCATTGCGTTTTAGAGCCTCTCACAAATGAGCGATAATTCACAACGAATAAGTTAAAATGAAGAAAGGTCAAAGGGTTACCCCAAACCTAAAAAACAAGGGGTCGGCAGTTTGACTCTGTCTCTGGCCACCAACTGGTGTATGGCTTAATCTAAATGTTGAAGAATTCTACTTGGACGAAAACTTCAAATACTATTTTGACCCTTTAAATATATGAAATTTTTCATTAAGAAAAATTATTAATGGACAATCTTTAATTTGCCTTCATTCGATTAATCACTAGTAATTTGTTTAATAATGTTTTTGTATGAATTGTCTGAGTATTTATTTATTTCTTTTTCAGCTTCTAATATAATCTTATTTGACTGAGATTTTAGCTTTTTACGATGGTGTTGTTTGTTTGGAAACGCATGAAGCTCAAATATTCTTATCAAAGCATCCATTGTCGCATTAGGTATTTCAATTTGAAACTTTTTGAAAAAAAAGAAGTTTTTTGTTAATCTGCTTTTTACTACTTCTGGTATAAAATTTTTATTGTGATTAATTGATTCATATTCTAAAGAGTAAATATCAAATTTATATAGAAATTGATTATTGTGAAATAAATCAAGTTGTAAGTTTCCTGGTTTTTTATAATTGAATGTTAAATTGTATTCATTCTTTTTTTCATAAAATTTAATAAAATGTTCACTAAATTTTTCCATTTCAGTTGTGTAAATATCAAAATCTGATCCATATTTTATGAATGGAAATTTAGGATCTTCTTTTACAAGAGCATATATATTTTGTTCAACACTATTAAATAAATTATAAATAATCCATAGATGATATGTGCTTTTTATTCTCCAAATAACGTTTTTTTTTAATTTGATGATTATTTTTTTAAGCATTTTTAATAATTATATTTAATATGATTAGTTACATGATAAGTTTTGATTATCTTGCATCCCCAGGTCAGCTTGGTAACCAAATGTTTAAGTTTGCTGCATTACGAGGTATTGCTTACTCTAACAATCAAAATTACAAAATCCCGCCTTCATATTTACTTTTAAACAATAAAACGTTATTTAAGATAGCAAGAAAACTTAAAATTATCGATAACAAGAGTCATACAAACCATCTTCTATTTAAATATTTTAAAATGGTATCTGTTAGAAAAAATAATATAGGGTATGCAAATTTTAAAAATTCCGTGACTGAAGATAGTTTTGAATATGATGAAAAATTTTTTCATCTTAAAAATGAAAATATTGATATTAATGGCTATTTCCAGTCCTATAGATACTTTGAACAAATTGAAAATGAAATAAAACTTGATTTTCAATTTAAAGATGCAATTAATGCACAATCAAAAAAAATAAGAAAAAAATTTGAAGATCCAATCTCGATACACATTAGAAGAGGTGATTTTATTACAAACCCAAACCATAGCCCACTAGATATGAATTACTACGACAACAGTATTGAAATTGTTGGAAAAGAAAAAGAATACTTAGTATTTTCTGATGATCCAGATTGGTGCAAACGAGAGAGTTTGTTTATGAATAAAAATTTTTATTTTGCAAGTGACTTTACAAATGGGTCCGAGAGTTTAGATTTAAATCTTCTATCTCTTTGTAATAGTCACATTATTGCTAATAGTTCTTTTAGTTGGTGGGGTGCTTGGCTGTCATCACAAGAAAGAGTAATTGCTCCCAAATATTGGTTTAAAAATAGTTCGGCATACTCAGAATATAATACAAAAGATCTACTTCCGAAACAATGGGAACAAATTGAAAACTAGAAACATTACAGTTGTTACATGTACAAAAGATCGACATGATCAGTTAAAAACCACTATGACAGCACCTCAAAACATTGATAGCTTTTATAAACACGTGGTAGTTGATTGGAATTCTGATGCTCCATTTGAAATAAATGAAAATGAACAAGAAAATATAGATATTTACACAGTTAAAAATGAGAATAGATGGTGGCTAACAAGAGCTTACAACACATGTTTTCACTTAGTTGAAACTGACTATGTTTTAAAGTTAGATGCTGATGTAAAGATAGATTTCAATAAATTTAATCAGCTAAATTTTATGAAATATGATTTAGTTGTTTTTTATGATAAACCAAATGATCCTGGAAACTTCTTAATTAAGAAAGAGATTCTTGAAAAGATAAATGGATTTAACGAATATATGTGGGAATGGGGATGGTCCGATCATGATTTAGTAATCAGAGCAAAAAACATTATTGAAAACACCAAATACTTTGAAGCCTATGGCTACATAAAAAAAATAGAACACAGCAATGAATCTAGGTCTATAGTTAAGAAAAATAAAATTTTTAAAAAGAATGAATTATATTTTTACTCTCTCATAAAAGCCTACAATAATACAAATGCGTTACTTTCAAAAAAAGAATTGTGGTCTCTCGACAATAAATTAGATTACACAATAAAAGGAAAAAATATTTTAGTCAATCATTTTTATTCAATTAAAAATTTAAATTTGAAAGTCAAAATATTATATAAATATGAGTTCATAAAATCTTTCTTTGAGATATACAAATCAAAAAATAGATTTCAAAAAAAAATTATCACATATGTATTGTTATTCTTCCCTGTAAACTTACTTAACTATTTATCGCTAAATCTTTACCCAAAAAAACAAAATTCTTAAATTAAGTTTTATTAAAAGTATGTTTAGTTTGCAACTAATAGGGTCGGAAGTATGATTCTGCCACCGGCAAGAGTACTTTTTACTTATCTATACCAAAACAATTAACAAAAATGTAAATATATTTATATAATTTAATGATGAGATTGTATGTACAGTGCACTTTATAAATTTTATAACCGAATTTTTTAGTAGAAAGCCAGGTAAGGATAAAAAAACAATGTTTATCCAATTTATCACCTTTGGCTTGTTTGGTGCTGCTACAGTTTTTACTTATGTTCCAAAAGACACTGAACCCTTAACAATAATTTCTGCAATAGTTGTTTTTTGGATAATACTTTTTGTAATTTATCGTTTGTTTCAATATTTTAAACTTCTTTAAGCATTATTTTTAAATTGAAATTTTCCAAAAGAGAAGAATATTTAAGACAAAGGGATAAAAAACTAAAAAAAATAATTGATGCAAATGGACATATACCTTTTAAGCCAAACAGAAAAAACCAATTTGACTCTCTAGTTTGGATTGTGACTTCACAATTTATATCTACAAAAGCAGCAGATTCAATTTTTGAAAACATAAGAAAAAAATTCAATTGTGAATTTTTAGATGAAAAATATTTTAAAAATCTCAATATTGATGATATTAAAAAATTAGGTTTAAATACTAATAAAGCAAAAACAATTAAAGAAATTTCAGAACTTTTTATAAGCGAAAGTTTCGAAGATTTAGCAAATTTAAATGATGATGACTTAAGAGATACTTTACTTAAAATTTTTGGAATTGGTCCATGGTCATTAAATATGTTTGAAATATTCTGTGTGGGAAAACTAGATATTTTTACATCTAAAGACGCTGGATTGAGATTGGCAATGAAAAGGTCTGGAATGATAAATCTTGATAGTAATTGGGATACTTACGATGATTACGCAGCAAAATGGTCACCATTTAGAACAATAGCCTCTATACATTTATGGAAATTTGTTGATGGGTAAAAGTAAATAAATTTATATTATTTTTGTGGTGTAATTTTAAACAATAACTTAGGGTTAAAATTTATTTCGTCAAGAAATTCTCTGTGACTATAGAATACATCCATTCCTGAATGGTGTACTTGAGCATAATCTTCAGAATCTAACTTTATATCTAAATCAGCAGACGGTCTTTCTATTGTTAAAAATTTAAATTTATATTTCTTAAAGTTAAAATTTTTTAATATAAATTCTTCAGCACCTTCAACATCCAAGCTTAGATAATCAATTATCTTTGGAGCATTAAATTCATGCAGTACTGACTCCAAAGTTCTTGTTTGAAGGGTTATTGTTTCATAAGAAGCAAGTTCTTTATTGCGGTTTCTTGTGTTGTTGTCAAAACTCTCACCAACAATTCCACCTAGCATTTTATTATCTATTCTAAAATCAACAATATCTGTATTATTTTGACCAATGCAATAATTTACATAATTTGATATTCTATATTTTTCAATACTATCTTTAAATTTTGGATTTGGTTCAATTAAAATTCCAGTCCAGTTGAGATACTTTTCTAGAAAATAAGTATTGTTGTATTTAATTCCATCAGCACATGCTAAATCCACAAAGTAACCATTTTTTTTTAAACCATTTTTTTCATAGTTAAAAAAATTATTAATTAGAAATTCAACCTGCCCTTTTTGACTTCCTAAAGATTTGTCAATTTTTTTATGTTTAGGAAGATTTTGATTAGATAAATAAGTTTCTTGTTGTTTTAATAAATATTTAAAAAATTTAATTTTTTTTATCATACAAGTATCCTAAATGCTGATTCATATTTAAAATGTATTTTCAATGGCAGTGTATTTTTTGATGAAAATGCCGAATTTGTATTTTTCTTTCATACTTAAATGTTCAATGTGTTCTTTATGTACTGTGATTAGAAATTTTTTTAAAACCTTATTTCTTAATTTGTGAATAAAAGTTATCATAAAGACTCATAACAAGAATAGCCAATAATGAAATATTTTTCCAAATGGGATGAAATCGATAGATTTTTGTACTTTGATTTTTGGCATTTAAAGGGTCACAATAAATCTATTCAGTTTCGTAATCAAAATATAAGTTACTTGAAATCATTATTAGAAGAAAACAACATTGAATTTAAATGCACTAAAGATACAGCTCTGGGTATTATCAACAACTCTCAGTTAATAGAAAATAGTTTTGCAGATAATTTTAAATTAGATAAACAAAATCTGCTAAAACTAATCGATATATTTAAAAAAAGTGAATTTGAAATTATTGAGTATAGAAAAAATAAACTGACTCTTTTCAGACAAAATAGATTGATAAATTTATATTTTGTAAATCAGTTCATTTTTAAGATCTTTCAAAAATCAAAGGTTAATAATATGGGTGAATTTTATTACAATCAAAATGAATACATTACTCTAATTGTTCTGAAGAATTTTAATATCTTATATAAAAGAGCCTTTATGTTTATAAGGCGGAGATATCTAAGATACTACAAATTAGCCATACAGTATTTATTGATTAAAAGACTATCAGTAAGCAAAGCTGATATAAGTAAACAAGTTGAAATTAACTATAAAACATTCCTCAATTTGAATATTGAACCAAAAAATTCAATCAATTGGATTCTCAGAAAAAAACATTTAGCTTTAGTTACCGATAGTAAAAAACATATAAAAGTTAAGACAATTCTTAAATACTTAAGCAACGATAACTTGAATAAAATAATCAACAATATTGTTGAATCAGACAACTCTACGCCATTTGAGGAACCAATTAGTCATAATAAGAAATTTTGGAATTCGGGAAACAACTATTTTATATACAATGTTCTCTTTAGTTTTAGAAAAAATGTCACGAGTTATCAAAATGCAAATACCTATATCGTTAGTGATAATAGTTATAATCTTTATTCAAAAAAATATTATCAATCCTTAGAAAAAATGAATCCTGATGAAATAAAAACATTTCTAGATTCTAATCCTATTGAAATTACCAATAATGATGTCACTAGCGGTAAGCATAGAGTTTTTGCAATGATAGGCTGGTTAATTAATGGAAATGAGTATATTCCTTTTAAAGCAAGAGTAGTTTAACTCTTGATTTCATCAACAATTAAACACTTAGCATAATTATTTTTTGAATATTTTAAAATTGAAGCTCTATGTAGGCCGTCTATAATTTTAAACTCTTTATCTGTAAACATAACTAGTTCTTTTTTAACTAATATAAAAAATTTTTCAGGTGAACTAGTGACTAGAGTTTCAAGATTATTGAAGTTATCAATTTTTTCTTTCAAATTTTCTTGAGGAAAATAAGAAGTTATATAATCTTCGTAAGTAATAATATTTTCTTCTTTTGTTTGAGCTAGGTAATTAAAATGAGGGGTATCAGTAATTTTTGATCTATTTAATCCAGTTTTGGTTTTTAAATTTGCATAAACTCTTTCTAATGGAACAGTCACCTGAGAAGTGCAAATTGCGTTACCCCACCCCATAGGGATACTCATTTTTTTAATTTTTTTAAAAGAATATTTTCTTAAAAATATATAACCAAAAAGGTAAAAGAATTGTTTTTTAGTCATAAAATAATTCGCAATAATTTGTTTCATATTTATCAATACTAATTAGATAGAGGGAAAATTTTTTTAAGATTTAAAAAATAAAAAATAATTTAGCTAACTTTTTTTAGTTAATTTTTATCTTAATAATATTTGTTAATTCAAAATTTTTTTTGGTTAATATGTAAAAATAATGAAAAAAATTGTAATCACTGGTGCTTTGGGTTACATAGGTACAGAGCTATGCAAAATCTATTCTGGATTTTCACATCAATACGAAATAGTGGCTATTGACAAACAGTTTTACTCCGAAAGGGTAAATCGTCTAAATAATTGGGGTATTAAATTTATTCAATGTGATATTTTAAATAAAGACTTATTAAGAACAATATTAAAAGATACAGATCTAGTTTTTCATTTAGCTGGAATAACAGATGTACCACAAACAAATCTTGAAAAAAGCAATAAAAAAGAAAAATTAATTCAGAAAGTTGGTGTTGAGGGTTCGAAAAATATAATTAAATTTTCAGAAGATTATACCAAAATTATTTTCCCATCAACTCATGTTGTTTATGAAGGCCTAAAAGATATTGAAAAAAATATTAAAGAAAGTAAACCGCCGGTCCCCGTTCTTGAATATGCAAAAGGTAAGTTCCAGACAGAGCAAGATTTAAAACTCTCCAACAAAAACTATGTTATCTTGAGGCTTGGCTCAGTCCACGGTCTTTCATCAGACTCTACCCGGCTAAATGTTATGCCAAATTTGTTTGCTAAAATTGCATCACAAAATGGTTCAATTAAATTGTTTTCTGGTGGAAAACAATTAAAAAGTTTAGTTTCTGTTCAGGACGTTGCAAGATGTATGCAATTTGTTGCTGAAAATAATGAAATATCAAAAAGTATATTTAATTGTGTTAGTGAAAATGTCAATGTTAAAAAAGTAGCAACTTTATGCAAGAAATACAGTGATAGCCTTAAACTAGTTACATCAGATGACCCAATACCAAATCTAGGGTATACACTTTCAAATAAAAAAATTCTAAAAGAAGGATTTGAATTTCTCTACAATTTAGAAAACTCATTATCTGAAATGATTGAGTATTGGAAATTTAATGATATTGAGTATAAAAATGAATACATAGTTCAAGGTAAAGATTCATTTGTTGATTATAGAGGATTAATTACTAACTTTTATTTTGATGAAGAAATTACATCAATTGGCTATGTTGATTCAAAGAAAGGATCAATAAGGGGAAATCACTATCATCCTATTCAGACCCAAAAATGTCTTCTAATTAAGGGAAAATATATAAGTATTACAAAAAATTTACTAGATGACTCGTCGGTAGTGGAAACAAGAATTATAAATGAAGGTGAATTATCGATTATTAAACCAAATGTTGCACACACAATGGTTTTTTTAGAAGATTCAATTTTGTTGAATCTTGTAAACGGAGGAAGGGAACATGAAAATTATGGTATCACACACACTCTTCAACATAAACTTGTTGACAATAAAATGGCTGAATTTTTAATTAAAAACTATAAACATACTTGCAGATGTTGTAACAGTAAAAATTTAGAACTAGTTGTTTCACTGGGTAATTCTCCTTTGGCAAATAATTTATTAGATACAAAAAATGAAAAATTTGATATTTTCCCTTTGGAAATGTTCGTATGTAAAGAATGTTTTAATTGTCAACTTAGTGTTGTGGTTCCTCCCAAAATAATGTTTGATAAATATCTATACTTATCTTCAACTACAGATTCGTTTAAGAAACATTTTCATACACTAGTAAAAAAACTTAACAAAGAAAATCTGATTGATAAAAATTCATTTGTAGTGGATATAGGCAGTAACGATGGAATTTTTTTAGAACCTCTCCAGGAGCTCTCGGTTAATTGTTTGGGAGTTGAACCAGCAAAGAATATTGCAGATATCGCTAACAAAAAAAATTTGAAAACTATAAATGCCTATTTCAATAAAAATATTGTTAATAAAATTTTAAAAGATTTTGGTAAAGCAAATCTAGTGACAGCATTTAATGTTTTTGCGCACAGTGATAATTTGCATGACATCGCTACTAATGTTGAAAGTTTGCTCGATGAAAAAGGTACATTTATTTTTGAAGTTCAGTATTTAGTTGCAAATATGAAACTTGGAATAGTGGATAATATTTATCATGAACATGTCAATTATTGGTCACTTTTTTCAATAGAAGAGTTTTTTAAACATCATGAAATGATAGTTTATAAAATAGAGGAAGTAGACACACATGGAGGATCTATAAGGGTTTATTGCACAAAAGATCAAAATAAGAATATTGATAAAAGCATAAATAAATATAGAAAAAAAGAAAAAGATTTTGGAATCAATAAGATTGATACTTATTTTAAATATCGTGACGACATCTTATTGAAAAAAAACAATTTAATTAATTTGTTGAAAAAACTAAAAGAAACAAACAACAGTGTTATAGGTTATGGTGCACCAGCCAAAGCGACGACATTGTTGAATTATTTGAAACTATCAGATAAAGACATAAAAATGGTAGTTGAAGATAATCCTCTAAAAATTAACAAGTTTATACCAGGAACAAAAATTAAAATAGTTAGTTCTAATCAATTAGATAGGTTAAAAAAATACAATTTTTTAGTTTTAGCTTGGAATTTTTATGAATCAATTATCAAGAAAAATCAAAAAACATATACAAATAGTAAGTTTTATAAATTCAATTAATGGGAATCTATAGAAATTTATTCAAACCTTATTAATTAAGTTTACAATTTAGCAAATAACTTATATTTACTTTTTTTCCTCGTAGTTTTACATAGACTTCATCTACTAAATCACATTTAAATTTAAAACCTTCTTGTTTAAGGTAGTCAATACAGTTATTACCTTTTGGCGTAAGATGGTGCTCTGTAAGGATTGAAAATGAATTAGTGCTATTTCTATTTAATAAATCACTAAATAATCCTTTGTTAGTATAAATTTGCAAATCACTTTTCGATGAAACCACATAATCAGGATAAAGAGTATAGTCAGCTATATTTCTTCCAGATTTAAAGGAATACTTTTCATTAAAATTAACATTTTGATTACTCTGATTAAAAATAGATATTGTATGAAAAGGAGCGCAAGAAAGTATCGGAGATTTATTGTTTGAAATCATATTTAACATTTCCAATCCTGATACTGATAAATGATCCGTAGACCAGTTACCACAATTTTCTTTCTCAAAACACTCATCATTGATTATTGAAATTTCTTCTTCATTTACAAATTCGTTTAAATAAGTATATTTATATTCACCCAGCCCATATTGAGTATATGTTACGAATAAAATGAACAAAAATAATACTATTTTGTAAATTTTTTCTGATTTTATTAAATTAAGAAAAAATGAGGCAATCAAATTTAAAAAGAAAAAGAGAAACAAGTACTGCCTTTCGTAACTATATGCTGCAGGCTTAAACAAAACATAACTTATTGAAAATAAAATCAAAAAATTCAAACACGAGAAAAATAAATAATTATTTTTAAATTTTTTGAATAAAACTATACATATAAAGAACATGAATAAATAAGGTATTGGTAATTTATAAAAAAACATTTTTAGCAAATATGTAGAATCTCCACTTTTTTCGAAAACCTCACCGTTTACAATAGTTGTTCCACTCCACGTAGAAACTTTAAATTGTTGCCAATATAAATTTTTTAAATATTTAATATACTCATTCCATCCTTGAACAGTGCCTATCACAAAAGTCAGTAATGACAAAAAACCAATCATTAAATTTGCTTTTATAAAATCCTTATTTATTAAGTTTTTATAATTAATTAGATTTATCGAAACCAGTAAAATAATTAAAAACGCAATCCCATTAAACCTAATCAGCAATAACATTCCAAAAGACAGACCAGTTAAAAATATTAAACCAAAGTTACTCTTTTTATTAAGTTCAAAATGTTTAAAAAAGTATAAATAAAGCAAAAACGCAATAAATAAGTGAAGAGCATATGGAACATCTTTATCATCAAATAGGGCATAGCCATTTATTGACGGTAAAAATAGAAGTAACAATACATAATTAAATCCAAGACGATCAGAATCAATTTTAGATAATAATAAATAGATAATGTATAATCCTAAAACTGTATAAAAAGCTAAATAAACATGTCTCAAAAAGAATGTAAAATGTTCTTTATTATTAAAATAACCAATATTAAACAAATCGTGTAAAAAATTTAGCCTAGTAAAAAAGTAAACCTGTAGCTGATATAGCATCCCAAAGAATTCATGATCACTAAAGTCATATCTGTATTCATTAGTTTTTATTCCAAATATAAAAAATTTAACTTTTGCAATTGTTAATTTTGCCGCCATGTGATTGAATGGTTCGTCCCACCATGTACCAATTTTTAAAGTATAAAAAATTTGATGCGCAAAGAAAAATACAAGCAAGATTTGTAACTTATATGCACTGAGTAATTCTTTAAGTTTATTGTTTATCATTTAAAAAATATTTTCGTAAACTAGTTTCAAATTTTCCTTCTACTGAGCCATTAAGACCAAGATTTTCTGTAGAAGCATAGCAATTTTTTAAACCTAAACTACCGTATCTTTTTTGAATTACGAAATAATCTAAATATCCATCTAAATTTGCCCTCATTGGAAAAAAGTGTTCTACACTTTTAAGAGCTGCATAGTGTGAAATTCCATACAACTGTCCACCCGAAAATCCTCTCTTTATTTTTTGTATCTTTTTTTTGCTTTTTTTAAATTTATTATTTCTTCCTAAGCAAATATAATTCCATTTTTTTGGGAAATTTTTCGCAACTTCATTGAATGATTTTTGAAATCCTGGTTTAAAATGGCAATCATCCTCTAAGATCAAGGCATTACTAAGGTTTAAATCAATTATTTTATTCCACACTTTGAAATGAGAGAGATTAGGGCCTAACTGTCTGATATCTAAATCATGACCTAACCCATTGCAGGTACATTTTTTTGTACAAAAAAATGTATTACCTAAATATGCAATTTTTTCTTCTTTTTTTAACACCTCAATGTCTATAGATTTAAAATCTACTGCATCAACGAATTCAAATTCAAACCCAAAATCTTTTGATAATTTTTTGATGTGTTCTCTTCTTTTACTTGCTGCCGGAAGGCTAATAACATAAATTTTATCAAAATAATCGTTTAGTCTATACATATGTCAATAATACCTTGTTTAAGCAAAACTTAATTAGATTAATGTTTACAACAATACAATATAAAAATTATTACAAAGTAAGTCATCTACAAAGCTGGGTTGATATTGCTTATTAATATCAACACTCTGAAAGCTATTTATAATTTAAATGTTAAAAATATTGCTCATGTTGGTGTAAATAATGGTACCGAAGTTGAGCTCTATAAAAATACTTTTCAAAATTCTAAAATATTTTTAATAGAACCTCAAAAAAAACTTTATACAAAGTTGATCTCAAAATTTTCCATGGACAAAAACGTACAAATAATTAATACTGCATTAGGCAATTCAGTCGGTGTAAAGAATTTAAATTTATCAGAAACTCATAATGGTTCTGCTTCTTTACTAACTCCAACACTACATAAGGATTTCCATCCAGAGGTATCATTTAAAGGTTCAGAAAAAGTTAGGATAGAGAAATTTGATAATTTAAATTTAAATAATGTAAATTTTTTGAATATAGATGTTCAAGGATATGAGCTTAAAGTATTACAAGGAGCAACTAATAGCTTAAAAAATATAGATTATATTATTGTTGAAATTAGCCAAAAACAACTTTACGCCAACTCTCCACTTTTAATTGATATAGACCGATTTTTAAATTTTCATGGATTTAATAGACAAATTACTGTCTTTTGGGATAAAGAATGTATATGGGGTGATGCCTTTTACATTAAAAAAAATTTGATCTCAAAAAAACATCAATTTAAGTCAGTTATTAAAAACTTTTTATATAGATCCAAACATATATATAATTTTTTGCAAAATATCAGAAAAATCATTCATTAAACCATTATTTTATTGCCTAAAATTAAGTTATGTTTAAAAGCTCTACTTTCTTGGAAAAAGCCTTATTTTATTTACTAAATTTTTTAACTGTCATTTTTTTATTACGATACACTATTTTTTCTTCTACCTTAAAGTGGGGCACTTGGTCTTATGGAGAAAATTTAATTTCATATCCTTCTAAATTTGTACGTCGAGGGCTTTTAGGAGAAATAATTCTTTTTTTTAGTGGAGATAATCCAGCTTTCAACACCATGCAGCTGATAGTATTTGTAAACTGTTTAGTTTTAATAATCGCAGTTTATATCTTATTCAAGACATTTAACTTGACATTATTTCAGTACAATGTTTTCTATCTATCTTCATTTAGCTTGCTATATCTTATATATCATGGAAACTCATTTAATCGTAAAGAAATATTTGCCATAAATTTTTTTCTAATTTTTTTATATTTCTTCAAAAGAAACAATTATGTTCTCAGTTTTAATTTAAAGTTTTATCTTTTTACTTCTTTAATTTTTACTTCTTTAATACATGAGGGCTTACTATTTATAACTTTACCTTTTTATTATCTAATCCTAAAAATAAATTACAAAAAAATTTCAAATACTTACTCAATTATTGGTGTTTTATTACTTTTGTTTATGCTTACTCAACAAGGAACGCTTTTAGATGTAGAAATTATGTGGAATGACTTAAGTGTGTTTGATAAGAATATTTTAGAAAATAATCTTCAAAGTTCTGCAATATACGCTTTGGCTTATAGTTATGAAAGACAGATATTTTCACAATCCGGCTTTGAAATGTTTTATAAAGGTACTCTGAACCATTGGATCTTTATATTGTTTTACTTCTATTTATATATATTTATAAATCATTTCGGTGGAAAATTTAAAAATTTGAATAAATTAGAAGGATATTTTTTCAAAAAAGAAATGTTTTTTTGCATACCATTATTTTTGTTTGGAGGAGCAGATTGGGGAAGATACTTTCTATTTTTCATATACCTATATTATTTTTATATTCTATTTGAATTAAATAGAAATAGTGTTGCTATTAACCAAAGATCATCAAAAAACTCTATATACGTATTCTTAATATATTCCTTTTTCACAATTATTCCAGAAGCGACCTATCAAGATATTAATATTTTTGAGAAGTTTAAAAATTCTTATGAAGAGTTATTAAAGTTAATTTCTTAATTTAAGGATTATTAAGTCAAAGAACATAAAAAATGAATCTTTCATTAATGACACTTTAGAATTATCATTATGTATATACATCACGGGTATTTCCATAATTCTGTTTTTCTTTGAAAATTTAATCAGTAACTCTATATCAAATGAAAAGTTGTTAAATCTTATATACTCCAAACTTTCGTAAGCCGTTTTATCAAAGACTTTAAATCCGCACTGAGTGTCTGTTAAATTTAGGCCAAATAATAATTTAACAAACAACAGATATACAGTACCACTAAGCCTCCTGAGCAAAGGAGTCCCTTTGTTTATAGACTTATTAGTTCTTCGAGTTCCGATCATTACAGTGCTTTTTAACTTATTATTAATCACAAATTTATCTAGTTCATTAATTTCAACTGAACAATCTGCATCCATAAATAAAATATTTTTGTATTTAGATTGTTCAATTCCAGATTTGATGGCATAGCCTTTACCACTTTGCTTTAAATTTATGTGAATGAAATCTTCGTCTGTGATAGTATCTATAAGCTTTAAATTTTTCAAAGAACTTCCATTTGATACAAAAATAATTTCAAAATTCCATTTTTTTTCAATAAGATAATTTTTTATACTTTTATAAAAGCTCAAGAATATTTCCTCATCATTTTTAGAAGGAACTATTACGGAAATAGAAAATTTTTCATCAATCATTTTTTATTCATAGTTTTTATATACAAAAAGCTATCAGAAGTTATCAAAAAGTCAGAAAAAATTTTATTAACCAATAGAACTATTCCATAACCAAGCCAGAAGGGAAAGTTTAAAATTGGTTTTTCAATTTTGAGTATATTTTTAATCAAATATTTAAAGGATACAGAATTTTGTTGTACACAATTTATTATTACATTCTCCTTAAAATTAATTAAAAAATTTTCAATATTTTTTGGTGTTGTGATATAAAATATCTTTTTGTTTCCAGAAAAGTTTGGTATAAATGGCAAATATTTTGAAGCATTTTTTAAGTCTTTTAAAAATTTTAGATTATTTGAACTTTCACAATAAAGAATACCAAGCCTTATTACAGAACCTCCATTGTTAAGCACATGCTCTTCAACTTTTTTTTTGTGACGACCATAAACTGAAACTGTTTTTGCTGCTACAGACGATACAAGAATAAAATTTTTCTTTTGAGTTTTAGGGAGACTGTCAAAAAATTTAATGGATCCTTTTACATTAATATTGTTTGAAGACATTTCATTTCTATTACGCATATTCCAGGCTGCATGAATTATCTTGTCATTTTTTTTGAATGCTTGAAGACTACTTGAGTCAAATTTCATTTGATCAGACTCAGAGCTAGTTAAATTTTTAATTGGCACAATTTTTACATTATCGACCCTACTGAGAATTTCTCTAACAAAGGAACTGCTTGAACCTGTAACAAATAGTCTCATTGTATAATGTTACTGGGATGTTTAAATATTGAATATACTTTTAGTTGGTTCTGGTCCTGCAAGCTATATTTGCCTTAAGACGTTATTAGAAATAAAAAGTTTAAATGTCGTATTAATCGATAATTCTGATTATGAATTAAATCAAGAAGATAAAAAATGTACTTATCAAAGTAAATATTTGAGTAAATCAAGAATAACTAATAATAAAATTTTTGAAACTAATAACCACCAACTTGATAAGTTGATAACTAAAAGCTTTGGAGGGCTGTCAAGAGTTTGGGGAAGCGCAGTTCATAATTTATTAGATTATGAAAAAGAGATTTATAAAAAATTAGATATAAATATTGAAAAATATTTTAACGAATTAGATGAAAAATTATTATTTTTAACTAATCATAAAAATGACCGTAAAAATAACATTTCACTTCCAGAATTCACAGAAATAGAATTACTACTTAAAAAGTTAAATAATAAATCTGAACTTCAAGTCCGTCATTCAAAATTTTTAATTGATTTTAAAAACAAAAGAGATTTTTCAATATGCGATCAATGTGGATCATTCAAATTAATGTGTTCTGGTGAAAGCTTGTGGTCAAGCAAGGAAGAAATCTACGAACACATACTAAACAAAGAAATTGAATATTTACCAAACCATAAATTAAATAAATTCATTGAAAAAGATGAAAAAGTAGAATGTGAACTTTTATATGACAATGAATTAAAAACACTTTCATTTGACTATTTATTTATTGGAGCTGGCGCATTTTCTACATCAGAAATATTCTTAAACTCAGATCTCGTTTCAAGTATTGAAATATATCATTCCGATTTATATACAATTCCATTTATAAAAAAAACAAATAACAATAAAAATTCAATGTCTCATCCTGTTCTTTTTGTTAACGGGGATGTAGAAAAAAAACTTTTTTTTAGTCAACTATACTTTTACTCTGATAGTCTTTTAAAAATATATTTTAATAATTCACTTATATCAAAAGTAATTAAAAAATTTCCTAATTTGATAAAAAATTATTTTGGTGGAATGAGACTTTTTTTAGATCCTTCAATTTCATCAAAAATAGTTCTTACAAAAAACAATGGAGTGATTACCAAAAAAATTATCGAACACGATCATACAACTCAAAAAAAGTTTAAGAGAGCTTTTCTCAGAAAGTTTAGAGGAAGAGGAATATTTAGTCTAAATATTTTTGGTAGTTTAATTAACAATGGCGAAAGTTACCATTTTGGCTCACAATTTAAACAAAATAACAAAAATACTGAAACATCTTCAGACAGTATTGGTAGAGTAGGAAATCTCAAGAAAACTTTTGTTATTGATTCCTCAGTATTGCCAGTTGTTAACACAGGTCCAATTACCTACACAGTTATGGCAAATAGCCTAAGAATATCAAAAGAATTTATAAAAAAATTTGTTCTACCTTCTAATTAGATTTTTAATATCATTTTTTAGAGTTTTAAATATATAAATTAACTTCTCATTTATCGAATAAGTATTAAAAAATGTATATTCCAGGGGCGAAACAATATTCCAGTTTTTATAAATATACAAATTTTTAAAAAATTTGTTGAAGTGCAAATGTTCTGAATAGAAATTTATATTTTTTGAATTTATTTTATAAGATACTTTTTTAAGATCAGTTTTTTTTAATTTGTACATTCCCATTCCACCAAAAGCGCTATCAACTTTAATAAGATTAGAACTGAATTTTTTTATATTTTTTTGTTTTGAAAAAATATAAACATAGTTAAAAATAAAAGTAAATATCTTAAATCGATCTTTATAAACTCTAGCTTTGAGCAAGTTGTTTCCATTTGCCCAGTTTTTCTTTCTAAGTGCAAAAATATCATAATAAAAAGGAACAGAGTAAGGAAAAATTCCCTGTAATTCTTCATTTTTAATAAAAAAATTAATTATTTCATCTAGCTTTTTAAATTTTATCAATTGAAATAAATCTAAGTCCATATCCATTGGCAAGTATATTAAGTCAGAACTTGCAACACCATACATATATTTGATAGCCTCATTTCTACAAATGGATAATCTTTCAATTCTAGAGCTAAATGTATCTTCTAAACCATCGATCTCTATAAATTGATCTATAATTTTTTTTTGTAATAAATCTTTGCAATACTTTTTAGTCCCATCTGCAGAATCAGAATCAATGATACAAATATTAAAATTAAGTTCTGATTCAGTTTTGAATTCAATTAAATAATCAATATTTTTTTTAAGGTTTGGAAAACAATTTTTTGACATTCCAATAAAAAATAAGTCAGAAGTCATATATTGAATATGTTACCCAAAGTAGTTAAAAATTATGAGAAAATATATAAAATTTAATAAGTTTTTACAAATAAAAAAACTCAATAGTTTAAGTTAATACTTAATACAATAAATATGAGATAGAAATTTAAATTATGAAAAAAATACTTTTGATTAATACTAAATATAGAGAGTACGGAGGAGAAGATTCAAACTTTTTAGAAGAAGCAAAATTTTTGTCGAAAAACTATAAAGTAAAATGCTTAGAATTTGAAAATTCTAAAATTGGAATTTTTGAATTAATTTCTTTTATCACTAGGAATAATCTGAAATCAAATAAAATTCTTACAAAAGAAATTAATCAGTTTAAACCTGACTACGTGTACGTGCACAATACTTGGTTTAAAGCTAGCTTAGGAATTTTTAGTATTTTAAAAAAATACAAAATTCCAACTATTCTCAAAATTCATAATTTTAGGTTCGATTGTACTAAATCCTTCTTATCATCCAAGCATCTTGATTTTGAAAAATTTTGTAAGAAATGTGGTTTTGAAGGTAAAAATAAAATTTTCAATAAATACTTTAAAGAATCCTATATAAAATCTTTTTTTGTTATTTTGTATGGAAAGAAATATATAAAAATATTAAAAAATTTAGATTTAAAAATTTTAGTAATGACAAATCATCAAAAACTTTACTTAAATAATCTTGGAATTGATAATAAAAATCTAACAATTTATGAAAACCCAGTAGGCAATAAAATGGAAAATAATCTTACATACAATCCAAGTTCAGACTATATTGTTTACGCTGGACGTATTTCTGACTCAAAGGGTGTCAAAGAACTAATTGAAGCATGGACTAAGTTTGATTGTTCCAGTCTTTCCCTTAAAATTATCGGAGATGGAGACCTATTACCGAAATTAAAAAAAATTTTTAGTAATTTGAATATTGAATTTATGGGGCATCTATCAAACGAAAAAGTACTAAATCTTATAATGAATTCTAGAGCTGTTGTGACTGCAACAAAAATGTTTGAAGGACAACCAAGGTTATTATGTGAAGCTTCTATGCATGGAGTCCCTTCAATCTTCCCTTCTTTTGGAGGAATGATTGAATTTTATCCAGATGATTATGTATTTAAATTCGAACAATATGATTATGAAGATCTAGCTAAAAAGTTTGAGCTTCTCTTAAATGAAGATATCTTAAAAAAAACAAGTGAAGAAGTTTTATCATTTATGAAGATCAAACTATCCGAGAGAAAAATGAATTCAAATTTTGAAGATATATTGGAGTCATGAATGAAAAAAAACAGACCTCTAATTTCTGTAATAGTTGCAACACATAACAACAGTGATACAATTGTTGAATCTTTAAACAGTATTTTCAATCAAAACTATCAAAATTTTGAAGTTCTTGTTGTGGATGATGCATCTGAAGATGATACTTTAAAAAAGTTAAATAAAATGAAGAATGATAAACTAAAAGTCTTTAGTAATTCCAATAACATTGGATTAACTAAATCCCTAAATCTATTAATAAAAGAATCTAAAGGTGATTATATTGCTCGTCACGACTCAGATGATATATCTTTTCCAAATAGATTTTCAGAACAAATAAATGCAATGAGAAAAAAAAATAAAGTTGTTTGCACTACTAGAGCTATAACTATGCAAACAAATAAAATAATTCCAGGAAAGAGTTTTTATATATCACCTAAATTAGTAATTAGATTTAAGAACCCATTTGTTCATGGAACATTAATGATTAAGAAGTCTTGTCTTGAGGAAATTGGTTTTTATGACGAAAGTTTTTATTATGCTCAAGATTACAAGCTTTTTTCTGATCTAATCAAAAGTAAATATAAAATAATTAACTTAAAAAAAATTTTGTATTCATTAAATACCGAAAATAATATATCTTCAAATTTTAAAGATGAACAAAATTATTTTGCGAATAAAGTTAAGAAAGGAATGAAGAACTAGTTTAAGTATTTTTTTTCTATACATCTTGTAACTAAATCTCTAAATCCTAAGGTTATTTCCCATGAAAGTTCTTCTTTTATTCGCTGAGGGGAAGAAACTACTTTTAATAAATTTTCTTTACGATTTAGATTTTGATTAACTGAAAAATATTCCTCATAAGCTAAACCAAAATAGTTAAAAACTATTTCTATTAATTCTTTTATTTTGTAGCCTCTACCTGAACCAATTACATAACTACTCATACTGCCCTGGTTATTTATTTTAAATATTGCTTCTGCAACATCACCTGCGAAGGTCCAGTCTCTTTCAATATCCAAACTGCCAACTTCAATATTATCTAACTCACCATTTTTAATTTTTTCAGCAGAATTTATTATTTTCATAAAAAGATAATCATTATCCCTAAATTCAGATTCATGATTGAACATAATACCAGAATGAATATTCCACCCTTTTTGTTCAAATAATCTAATTACTTCCATGTGATTTATATGCTTTGCTTTCGCATAGGGAGTCAATGGTATTAACTTACTATATTCATCAAAGATGCCATTTTCATTTTCTCCAAACATTTCTGAAGAAGAAGCTTGAAAGAACTTTGTATCCAACATATTAACGTCAATGGAATTGATAAGATTATTAAAAATGTTCGTAATTTGATTATATGTTTTGTAATTGTCATTAAGGGATTTGTAAACTGAACTTGGGCCAGACAAGTTATATATATGAGTTGGCATCGTATCCTTTATAAAAATATTTACCTCATCAAAGTTTTCTAAATTTAAATTAACCAACGATATATTGCTACTATCAGCATTCGTTAATGTGTTTAATTTTTTGAAAAATATTTCATTATTTTTATTTCTAGTGACTCCAAAAATTTTACAATTATCAAATTCATTCAGCAATTTTGATGATAAAAATAATCCATCTTGTCCGGTAATACCCGTTATAAATATTTTTTGCATTTAGTTAATACTATAAGAGAATAATATTAGTTTTTAGGTATTAAATCATTTAGAAAGCTTTATGAAAATATATTTAAGTAAAATTAATGAATCATGGATTGTTGATAGGGTAAGAAGAGATTGGTATAGCAATAATAAAGATATATCAACAAAATTCATTAGTAGATCGGATATTATATGGATCATCTCTCCTTGGCTCTGGAAAAAGATTCCAGAAAAACACCTAAATAATAAAAAAGTTATTTGCTCACATTATCATTTTGATTTTAAAAATTTTGATAAGAAAGATTTTTATTTATTAGATGAATATGTTGATGAATATCACGTTATTAGTCGAAAAACAAAAGAGCAGTTGAATACACTAACAGATAAAAAAATAACCTCTATACCTTTTTGGGTAAATCAAAAAAAGTTTTATCCAATTCAGAATAAAAATAATTTAAGAAAAGAGTATGGATTTATGAAAAAAGACTTCTTAATTGGAAGTTTTCAACGAGATACAGAAAGTAAAGATTTGGTATCTCCTAAATATATTAAAGGGCCAGATATTTTCTTTAATCTAATTAATGATTTGTACTCTAAAAACAAAAATTTAAAAGTTGTTTTAGCGGGAAAAAGAAGACAATACCTTATTCAAAAACTTGATGAAAACAAAATTCCCTATAAATATTTCAAAATGGTTGATATAAATAAACTAAATGATTTATATAATCTTTTGGATCTTTACATTGTTTCATCAAGAATAGAAGGGGGTCCACAGTCTATAATTGAATGTTCTTTATCTAAAACGCCAATTGTTTCAACTGATGTAGGTGTTGCTAGCGAAATTTTAAGTCCTAAATCAATATATAAAATTGATGATTTTGAAAACGCTAAACCGGATATTGATTATGCTTTTAATCAAGCACAGAAATATACCATTCCAAATGGGATGATTTTATTTAGGGATATGTTAAATAAATTTTATGAAAATTAGCATTGGTTCAAAAATTATTCAAGGTCCTTGGGGTGGAGGTAATTTATTTGCAATTAATTTGTCAAATTATTTGAAATTAAAAGGTCATCAAGTATCTTATGATCTTTCAGAACCAGACTTAGACCTAATATTGTTAACAGATCCCAGGAGTAGATCTGAATCATCATCAACCTTTAACCATAAGGAAATTGAAAAATATAAGAAATATATAAATCCAAATGTTGCTGTAGTTCAAAGGATTAATGAATGTGATGAAAGAAAAAATACAGAAAATATAAATGCCTTTTATTTAGATGCAAGTACGGTTGCAGACCATGTAGTTTTTGTAAGTTCCTGGTTAAGAAATATATACACAAATATAGGAATGAATAAAAGCAAAACATCCGTCATACTTGCAGGTGCAAATAAAAAAATTTTTAATACCAACAACACGTCAGTATGGAAAAAAAATAATCCCTTAAAAATAGTTACACATCATTGGAGTAGTCATGAAAACAAAGGTTTTAAGGTGTATAAAAAAATCGATGATATGTTGGTTGAAGACAAGTGGAAAAATAAAATTGAATTTACATATATAGGTAACCTAAATAGTAACTATACATTTAAAAACACAAATTATGTCTTACCACTAGCTGGGTCTGCACTCTCAGAAGAATTAAAGCGTCACCATCTCTATGTTACCGCATCAATTAACGAACCATCAGGAAACCATCATATTGAAGCCGCTCAATGCGGTTTACCCATTCTTTATGCAGAAAGTGGGGGAATTCCAGAATATTGTAATGATTATGGAGTTGGGTTTGATGACGATTTTGAAGAAAAACTAGAGTATTTAATATCAAAATATGAAATTTACAAAAAAAAATTAATATCTTATCCGTTTAATTCAGATAAAATGTGCGAAGATTTTTTAAAACTTTTTGAACAACTTGTTACCATGAAAAGGGAAAATCATGTTCAGTTTAAAAAAAACTATATGGGTAGCATTACAATTATTAAAAATAAAATTTCAAGCAAAATTAGATATAACTTTTTTTCAAATTTGCTAAACACATTAGGTTCAATTTACAAGAGAATTAAAAAATGAAATATATTTCCTTTGCTAAAGATGCTGTTAATTATTCAATTGAATTTATATCAAAATTACAAAATGAAAATAATTATAATTTTTCACCCGTAAGAAAAGGAATGACTCAAGAAGGAAAAACTCTCAAGTTGGGATTCAGCACTTATGGTTTAAAACTTTACTACATGTTGGGGGAGTGGAATAAATTATCTGAAAAAAGCAAATTGGAATGGGCAAAATATATAAACTCATTTCAAAAAAATGAAAAGCATTTACCCAAGAACTCCTATATCGATCCAGTGATTTTTGATCACTATAATAATTTCGACCTAAATCAATCATCAAAAGATATCGTAAAAAAAATGATTAATATAAGTTCTAAATTTCAATTTGATACTAATAAAGACAAATTTTATAAAGCAATAAATGCTGAAACAAAACAAGCAATCTCATCTTTACATCAGGTAGGTTTTAAAAATGCTAGGGAATATAAAACAGAATTTAGTAACTCTGAACAAATTCTTGATTACTTATATTCTTTAGATTGGAAAAAACCATGGACGTCTGGTGCTCAATTTGCTTCCTTGTGTGTTTACTCTAGTATCGACTCTTACAATAATTCAGATGATTTAATTAAATTTATTAATAAAATTGTTGATAAAGAAACAGGATCTTATTTCTTAGGTCAGCCTAGTCAGTCAAGAGAAGTAATAAATGGTGCCATGAAGGTTCTATCTGGGCTTGATTGGATTAATCATGAAATACATTATCCAGAAAAGTTAATTGATTATTGTTTATCAAACACTCCAGTTATGGAAGGTTGTGACATTGTCGATTTTATATATGTTTTATACAGGTGTACTCAACAGACAAACTATAAGAAAAAAGAGGTTTTAAATAAATTAAATAATTCAATACCGGATATCAAAGAACTCTATCATAAAAATGAGAATGGTTTTTCTTACTATAAGAATAAATCACAAACTCATTATTACGGTGTAAAAATTTCAACTGGATTAAACACACCAGATATACATGGAACATTATTATGTATTTGGGGCATCTTAATGATTTTGGATGCTAACGATAAACTTGAAAGTAACTTTAAAATAATCAAACCATGATAGATAGATTAAATTTATTTGAAAAAAAAGTTTTTTCTCTAATTACAAATATTTTTTTGTTCTATATGTTTTTTGCTTTTATATTCTCTCGTTCATTTGTAGGGATTTATATTTTTGATTTTAGAATCGGAGAATTAATTGTTGGTCTTACGCTTATTATCTTTATCTATTCATTAATATTCGATTTCCAAAATAATAGACTAAAAGTATTTGATAAAAATTTTAGAAAAATTTGGATTTTGATTTTTTTCAGTTTTTTGCTGATTGCTTTCTATTCAAATTCTAATTTTTTTTCAACCTACACTTATAAATCTAGCTCTTATATCTGGACTATTTCGGCATTTATATTGGGTGTTAATTCAAAAAAAATTAACTTAAGCATAAAACAACTAGCATTGTTTGAAGTCATTTTATTAAGTATATTTTTTATATCAATTTATGATTTTCCAAATATTTTAATTGATTTTTTTGTTAAATACTCAGACAAATATGAACCACATAAAGGTTCAGATTTGGGTTTATTTTTTATTATTGTCAATCTTTTAATTAACAAATCTTTAAAATACAACAGAACTTCACTAAATATCTTTATTTTAAATTTGGGTTTTTTTTCACCACTTATTCTTTATAGAAGTCGTGGTGCGTTTATCGGGGTCGTTATATTTGTTTTATACCAATTTTTACTGTTTAATAAAAACAAAGTCATAGTAAGTATTAAAACTATACCAATGTTCGTAATATTTTTATTTATAGCAACTTATTCAACTGTCGTCTCACAGGTGAAAGATTTTCCAGAAGAAGTATCTGCTGAGGTAATTTCAGAATCTTATGCATCCCTTGGCCAGTATAGGCTTCAGCATTACCAAGAAGAATACCCCATACTTTACTATGAAAATGGTAGATTTTTTTCTGGGGATGGAAATCTAAACTGGCGTCTAGATATGTGGCAAGACCAAATTGAATTTATGGTAGATCAAAACTTAGTTATTTTTGGTTCAGGATACAAAGACAAGTTGTATGTATTCGAGACAAATAACACAGGATATGGCAATGACAGAACAGGTCTAGATAATACTAATGAAAATATTCATAATTTTTTTATCCAGATCTTCAGCAGAGGGGGATTATTACAGTTATTTATTTATATTTATTTATTTTTTAATATTTACAAAACCTACTTTCAAAATACTTCAAAAAGAGACATTCTCTTCTACCTTTTACCTTTAATTTGGATTTCTCTTTTTGATAGTTCAATGGAAAACGCCCACTTTCCAATTATTTTCTATTATTTCTTAGGAAACTTTTATTTTTTAAATAAAAGTGACTATAGCTAAGAACAAGTATACAATTTTCATTATGAAAAGAGCATTTGTAACAGGTATAACAGGTCAAGATGGATTCTACCTAAGTAAACTTCTACTAGAAAAAGGTTATGAAGTAAGTGGAACGATAAGACGTTCCTCAACTTTTAACACTACAAGGATAGACTCACTTATATCTGATTATAAAAATACAGAACAATTTAAACTTTATTATTCTGATTTGCTTGATTCATCCTCAATTAATTCATTGATACAAAAAATTAAACCTCATGAAGTTTATAATTTAGCTGCTCAGTCACATGTGGCAGTTTCTTTTAAAAATCCACATTTCTCAGTATTAACAAGTACTTCTGGTTCACTCAGTTTACTTGATGCTGTAAAGAATTTAGACAGTAATATAAAATATTATCAAGCTTCTTCTTCTGAAATGTTTGGAGGAGTTGGAAGTGAATCATTAAATGAAACATCTCTATTTATTCCTAAAAGTCCATATGCTGCAGGTAAACTATTCGCTCATAATATTACAAGAATTTATAGAGAGTCATATGATATGTTTTGTTCAAACGGTATATTGTTTAATCATGAATCTCCTCTAAGGGGTGAAACTTTCGTAACACGTAAAATATCAAGAGCTGTTGGAAGAATTTATCATAAGATTCAGAACAAATTGACACTTGGAAATTTGGACGCAGTTAGAGATTGGGGTTTTGCTGGTGATTATGTTAATGCTATGTGGATGATTCTTCAACATGACAAACCAGATGATTGGGTAATTGCAACCGGAGAAGCATACAGTGTTAAAGATTTTGCTAGAGAAGCCTTCAAAGTAGTAGATCTAGATTGGGAAGACTATGTCTTATCTGACAAAAAATATGAACGGCCAAATGAAGTTCACCATCTTTTAGGAGATCCTACGAAAGCCAAAAACGAGCTTAAATGGAAACCAGAAACAAGCTTTAAAGACCTAGTAAAGATGATGGTAGAAAGTGATCTTTTATTAGCGGAGCAGGAAAAGGTCCTGCTTGACAAGAAATTGATTAAACCAACTTGGGATAATTCGTAATCTTATATTTGTTTAGATAAAAACCAATTATAAGATTTTTTTAAACCCTCTTCCAATGTTGTAATAGGCTTCCAACCATAACTATTTATAAGAGAACTGTCTAAGAGTTTTCTTGGATTTCCATCTGGTTTTGAAGAGTCAAATATAAGATCTCCATGAAATTTCAGAGTATCTTTAATTATTTTTGCTAAATTAAAGATGCTTATCTCTTTACCGCTACCAATATTTAATAGGGATTCTTGAATATTGTTTTCAATTATAAACTTTATCGATAAAGCAAGATCGTCAACATATAAAAATTCTCTGAGTGGTTTTCCAGATCCCCAAATGGAGAAAGATTTACCTGAAGTAATTTTTGTATCATGCATTCTTCTAATCATTCCAGGTATTACATGACTTGATTCAACTGAAAAATTGTCATTTGGACCATAAAGATTTGTGGGCATCAAGTTTGTTATTGAGTGACCATGTTGTATTTTTAGTGAATTACCTAACTCAATTGCGGTTAATTTTGCCATTGCATATGGAGAGTTAGTTGGTTCAAGAGTTCCCTGCATAATACTACTTTCAGATATTGGGTTTGGAGAATCTAATGGATATATACAACTACTTCCAAGATTAATAATTTTAATAGTATTGTATGGAATACAAGATTCCAATATGTTTAAATTAATCTTTAAATTTTCAATTAGAAACTCTGATCGCAAGGTATTATTTGCATGAATTCCTCCAACTTTTGCAGCAGCATTGATTATATAATCAGGTTTGTATTCTGAAATTAATTTTGATGTTTCATCAAAATTAAAAAGATCTGTATCTTTTCTGGTAGAAAAAAAACTATCTTTAAATATACTGCTATTTTCAAAAATTCTTTTCAATGAGCTACCAACAAGCCCGTTACTCCCGAAAACTAATAATTTCATAATATTTTCCTCTAAATTAGACTAAACGCTTGTCCTTTTTAATTGCAAAGTAGAATATAAATAGGTAATTCATGAAAGATGAGAAATATAAAAGCGAATCACTTTTAAGTAGGTTTAAAAAAACATAAATTGCAAGATAAACAAATATATCAGGACCATTTTTCAATCGAGTATAAATATTTGTAATTAAATAAATTAAAACTATAGATAAATTTAAAATTCCTACAAACAATAAGTAGCTTAAAATACTTGAATGAGGCAGTAAAAAACTATAAGTTGGATTTATATATATCTCTCCATAGAGCTGACCAAAATTGTTTACACCAGATCCAAAAATTAATTCTTGAAATTCAGGATCATATCTAGATATGAATATACCCCACAATTCAGATCTATTTACAAAAAATCCGACTATGCTAATAAATCCAATTAAGCCATAAATTATTTTATTTGAATCTCTTGCTTCAACCAAATAATTCAAAGATGAAGAAAGTGTTTCACCAGATGAATAAAAAACTCCTTGATTTACAAGACTGTCTTTTAAAAAATCAATCGAATATGAAAAATTATTTAATCCAACTAATATCACAAAAGTCACGAATATGATTCCGACCATAACATAATTAATAGATTTTAGTTTCACCTTTTCTTTGTATAAAAAGATAAATAAGCAAATAAATATTGAAAGCAAAGCTGCTCTATTATTTGATACAAAAAGCCCAATAAAAGATATTCCAATTAAGAGCAAGTCGATCTTTTTAAATATTATTTGATTTTTTAGATAAAGTATTAGGTACAACAACAATCCTAGACCAAAAAATTCACCTATAGTTTCCGCACTTGGAAATTGTCCTCTCCAGGCTAGTCTCTCTCCCCATTCATTGACTCCAAATAAATTTGATCTATTAATTCCATATTTATTTAAACCAAAGTAATAATAATTAAGAAAATTAACAACTGGCATGGAGGAGCCCAAATATCCTAAAAATAAAATTAATACGGAGCAAGAAAGTATATTTTTCAGATAAGTAGCAACATCAAATTTTTCAATATGTTCAAAAATATACAATGAACCATTAATTATGAAACCCAATAGTAGACCATAAGCCAAGACTGAAGAACCAGAAAACAAAGAACTTGTAAAACCTCTTATCTTATCCGGATCAACATAAAAATTTTTAAAATAAGCGTTATTTGTCCATAAAAATAAAAGAAAAAAATAGTAATATTTGGATATCCAAAATTTATCATTTTTTAAAAATCTATAAATTCCTAATACAACAAACCCAGTAATAAAAAAATTAAAGTTTGTTCCACTAATTACTCCAATTAATAAGTATAAAAAAGGAAGAAATATTATAAATGTTTTTAGCCTTGTAGTTAAAAAATAAGAGCTTACAATGCAGATAAATAAAATCAAAATAAAAAGTTGTATAAAGTATTGCATACTTTCAAAATCAAAAAAATAAACGTTTTTTACATAAAACCTTTCTTCTATGTAAACAGTCCAAGTTAATAAAAGAGCACTAGATAAAAGTGATAATAGAAATTTTAAATTAAAAAAATATTCGTTACTTTTTTTAAATAATGATATTAAAAATCCCCAAATTAAAGTTAGGTAAACGAGATTTAAAAAAGTATTAGTACCAACAGAAATATAAAATTCATCATTAATTTGATCAATTCCAGTTATTAATCCAAAACATTTCATTAATGAATAGTCGTTAAATTTAACCTTGTAGTGATCTTGATATATAACGTTTGGATTTTCTATTAAAAATTTAATAATTGATATTTCACAAGTATTTATTTCATAAAATCTGAGGTCGGAGGTTATCTTTTCAGGTTTAATATCTGATGTGATTCCCATGATAAACCATGGAAGCAAAATAATTATTATTAGAAAAACAAACTTAAATATCAGTTTTTGATTAATTTTCAACTTTAGGTCTTCTTCTTTTAATTATGAAATTTAAAAAGATTACACTAAAAAGTGAAAAAAATAAAAAAGAATTTATCCAACCAAGGTAAATTATTTCATTTTTACCAGGAAAGTAATCCCACGTACCATTAACATAATGTTCACATTCAATAAAAGAATTAACCAAAACTGTATTTCCATCACTGTCAAAAAGCCTCACCTGATCAAATAATGGATCATTTATAAATACGAAGTTTGGATCATTACCTATTTGAGGTGTTACATGATTTTCAGGATAATCTCCACATAAAAATACAACATCTTTGTTTTTCATTGTTATTTCATATTAACATTTATCAGCTATTGAAATTATTTTGTTCATTTTTTAAAAAAAATATTAATGCTTTATGCAAATCTATAACTTAAAATAATTGTGTGTGTGGATATATAGGAAAAATTTCAAACCTCCAAATTAATAATGACTCTCTTGAAAACAATAATAAAAGAATTATCTGTCGAGGTCCTGATGAAACAATTAACATAAACAGTACTTTTTCAAGTTTGTTTAAAAATGATGATCAATTAAATTTTAATTTTATTTTTAACAGATTATCAATTGTAGAT
>MDTE01033348.1_pt1 | contig 29250 bp, 26 predicted proteins | sample 811231 | NCBI WGS metagenome assembly MDTE01 (sample SAMN05326651, study PRJNA326480) | marine metagenome | isolation source: seawater | place: Indian Ocean: Red Sea | collected 2010 | reverse complement strand
CCAGAAAAAAATATTATTGTTCCTCTCGAATTATCAGCCATTCACCGATAACATTCAGAAACCTCAACTTATATTTCATAGTACTTGTCGAAAAAGAAGAAATGAAAAAAAGAGACAGTTCTAAAGTAGATAAAGTTTACGCAGAGCCTATCACCGACCTAAAAGAGTTCGAATTCAATTCCCAAGTTGCTGGCGTATTTCAAGACATGCTTGAACGGTCGATTCCTGGGTATTTCGTCATGTTAGAACTCACCAAATTGCTGGCTGAGAAATTCGCTAAGCCGTATACCAATCTCTATGATTTAGGGTGCTCGTTAGGTGAAACAATAAAATACATTAATGCATTTTTACCAAGCGATTGCGAAGTTATTGGTGTAGAAAAATCTCTTCCCATGGTAGAAAAATGCAAGGCTAATCTAGAATCGTTACAATACAAATCAAATATTGCAATTCGACATGAAGATCTACTTGATACCGAGATCGAAAATGCATCTTTAGTCATAATGAATCTCACCCTACAGTTTATACCTCTTAAAGATAGAGATGCAGTACTTAAAAAAATAGTAAACGGATTAACGGAAGGCGGTATCCTCATTCTTTTCGAGAAAGTAACCTTTGAGGATGCCGATGAACAATCACTGCTTGATAGGCTGTACTTTGATTTCAAACTTGCCAACGGCTACAGCAAACTCGAGATTGCTCAGAAGCGAGAAGCTCTAGAAAATGTTCTAATATCGGACACCATCCCTGAACTCAGGAGACGTGCGAAACGAAGCGGCTTTCGAAAAACTGAGGTGATTTCTCAATGCCTTAACTTCGCTGGCCTGATAGCAGTGAAATGACTTCCAAAAATGGCGCCCAATGACATCTAGAACTTACTGACACTTATGTCTCTGGACAAACTCTTTATACCCCGTCCTCCACTTATTACGGAAGCGCATTTCCAATCTCTGACGATTTCTCTGGAGAACCATTTTAAACCCCATGGGAAGGACTTATTTTGGGAAAAAGCATTGCTTAACATACCTGCCCTGTCGGACTCAGACGCCATTTTTTCAGACGATGTGGTCAAAGTTACCAGTGGTTATCGAGTAAACGATGAATATCTAAGAAACGCGCTTAAGGATCTGATGCCCTGGCGTAAGGGACCATTTCATCTTCTGGGAGTGGATATCGATGCTGAATGGAGATCCGATCTGAAATGGCAAAGATTAGTCACGCATATTGCACCACTAAAAGATCGAAAAGTACTCGATATCGGATGTGGAAATGGCTACTACCTGTTTCGGAGTCTCGGAGAAGGCGCGCGATATGCGTTGGGTGTCGATCCAACCCGATTATTTTACTATCAATTTAGGGCATTACAAAAACTCTTCCCTACTAATAAAGCGTTGTACTTACCACTACGCTCTGAGCAATTACCGAAATTCAATAGCTTCGATTCAGTCTTTTCGATGGGCGTTCTCTATCATCGTCGTTCGGCAGAGGAGCATTTGCGAGAGTTGATTGGGTTCCTGAGACCAGGGGGAGAATTGATTCTGGAAACACTAATAGTTCCGGGAGATTCGTCAAAAGTTCTTATTCCCCGAGACCGTTACGCGAGCATGGCGAACGTATGGTCCATACCAAGCAGTGCCGCGACAGAAGCCTGGTTACAAGCTTTGGGAATGAAAGATGTGAGAACTGTCGATATCACCCAGACCAGCATCCATGAGCAACGACGAACAGAATGGATGCAATTTCAGTCTCTTGAAGATTTCCTCGACCCTACGAATACAAACTTGACCATTGAACAATACCCCGCCCCAACACGAGCAATCTTACTGTCAACTAAGCCAGAATAACACTGCGACCAAATGATGTGAGTCAATCCAAAGCTAATGCCAGATAACAAATAAGCTTAGAAAGGTACTTGGCTGGAGAATGACATTGACTTTTGAGTTTTAGGATGTTGAAAAATTATCTTAGCCGCATGGAGTAAAAGCCTATTGGATAGCTGTCGCGCCTCGTCATGTGCGTAAAGATCACAACCAAGTATAGGGTGACCAATAGCTGCAAGGTGAATACGCAACTGGTGGCTGCGCCCAGTGAGAGGGGTGAGGAGAAGTTCCGAATGTCCTCCGTGAACTCTCAATAGTTTATAACGCGTGCACGCTGGCTTGCCTCCGAGTGCGTCTATCACTTGTTTTGGACGATTTACTGGATCAGGCCTAATACCCAGGGATATTTCACCCTCTGGCTTCTTAAACACGCCAAATGCCGTCGCTGCGTATTCTTTCAGAATTTCTCTCTCTCGAAACTTTCTGTTGAGTTCGCGTGTTGCTTCTTTTGAGAGCGATAGGATCAAAAGTCCAGAGGTGTCGAGATCAAGTCTGTGGACCACAGTTGCAGTTGGATAAGTTGACAAAACACGGGTTAATACAGAGTCCTTCACGATTCGGCCTGGAACTGTTAATAGGCCTGAAGGTTTCTCTAAAACTAAAATATCGTCATCGACATACTTAGTAATAATGTCTTCTTCACAAGGACCGGGAACGTGCTCGGTATAACGAATCAATGATCCATCCTTTTCTCATGGCAAGTCATCGATGAATCAACGAAGTAATTTCGAATAAGACCGCACTTTTCGGAGCCCGTAATCTAGCACCTTAATACTAATGGTAAGCTTAGAGACCTTTCAGAGATTACTCGCCAGCCTGGTGTCTTACCACCTGCCCGCCTTCCATAAAGATGATCTCCTCTGCAATGTTAGTCGCAAGATCTGCCAATCTTTCGATATTATTGGAGATCGTCAAATAGGATATTGCAGTGGTCACAATTTTTGGATCCGCCTCCATCGCTTTCTGCAGGACACGGTAATTTCGGGAATGCAAGGCGTCGACTTCATCATCCATATCCACTACTTCTTGGGCTCGCTCTACATCCCTCAGCTTGAGCGCTTCGAGAGATTTTTCCACCATGTTTCTGCAAATGGCTCCCATCGTATTGAAATCTAGATCCAAAACTAAACGATCCAAATCAGAAAGGAAATTTATTCGCTCTGCAATATTTAGTGCCTGGTCCCCCATTCGCTCTAAATCGTTGTTTACCTTAAGTGCAACGATAATAAATCGTAAATCAAACGCTACTGGCTGATGAAGAGCCAAGATTTTCAGGCAATCTTCCTCAATATCGACTTCCATCTCATTGATAATTGACTCGTTATCGACGATTTCCGCAGTCAACGTTTTATCGAAAGTTTCTACACACCGGATGCACCGATTTGTTGATTCAATAATGAGCCCACCTAACTCAGCGATTCTGTTCTCTAGTCGCAAGAGATCTTTATCTAGATGTTTCATAAACCCCTACCCAAACCTTCCGGTTACATATTCTTCGGTTCGCTGATTTTCCGGCCTAGTAAAAACCTGATCAGTATCTCCAAACTCCACCAAAACACCATTCTCTAAAAACGCGGTATACTCGGAGACTCTCGCTGCTTGCTGCATATTGTGCGTTACAATAACTATCGTATACTCCCGTTTGAGTTCAAACAACAGGTCTTCAATTCTCGACGTTGATACCGGATCTAGAGCGGAGCAAGGTTCATCCATGAGGATAACTTCCGGTTTCATCGCGAGGGCTCGAGCAATACAAAGTCTTTGTTGCTGCCCTCCGGATAGGTTCAAGGCAGAGTCATGCAGCCGGTCCTTTACCTCGTCCCAAAGTGCCGCCTGCTTCAGCGCAGTCACTACTCTCTCTTCAATATTACCGGACAAGCCATTGATGGTGGGACCCCATGCCACATTTCTGAATATAGACTTAGGGAAAGGATTTGGTTTCTGAAAGACCATACCGATGCGCAGCCGCACCTCGACTGGATCGACCCCGGATTCATAAAGATCCTCGCCACTGAGCATAATATTGCCGCTTTGCTCAACGTTTCCTATAAAATCGTTCATGCGATTGAACGACCTGAGCAAAGTACTTTTCCCACAGCCAGAGGGGCCAATAATTGCGGTTATTGTCTTTTCAAAAATCGGCATCGAGACGTTTCTCACTGCCAGTTCGCTACCATAACTTATGGAGACATTTTGAATATCTAATATCGTAGACTTTTGCTCGTTTGTTTCCATTTTTTTCCTAGTCATCATGGCAAGGGATTTTGCTCCTTGACTCAAGATATCAATAACTTACATTTTCGATCTACTACCCCGAATACGGATATAGACCGCGACTGAGTTCATTATTAGTAACACCCCGAGTAAAACAATAATTCCCGCTGATGCTAATTCATGGAATTCTAACTGCGGTCTTGCTGTCCAATTAAATATCTGAATTGGCAAAGCAGTAAACTCATCCATGGGTCCCTCTGGGATAAAAGCGATATAAGTTAATGCTCCAATCATTATTAGCGGCGCTGTCTCTCCAATCGCTCTGGATAATGCCAAAATAACACCCGTTAATACACCCGGCAAAGCACTTGGTAGTACGTGGTGCCTTATAACTTGCCAAGGCGTTGCTCCAACAGCGTACGCGGCCTGTCGGAGAGACTGCGGTACTGCCTTAATCGCTTCTTTAGAGGCTATGATAATGACTGGAAGAATTAGTAAGCTCATAGTTAATGCCCCAGCAACGACACTGCGCTCAAGGTGAAAAAAGCGAACAAATAGTGCAAGGCCCAAAATACCATAAACAATTGAGGGCACTCCTGCTAAATTAGCAATGTTAAGCTCAATGAATCGGGTGACCTTGCCAGGCTTTGCGTACTCCTCCAAATAGATAGCAGCTAGTACTCCCGTTGGTATCGCAAATAAAGCTGTCAAACTGACCAACCAAAGCGTCCCAAAAAATGCAGATTTGATCCCTGCTCTTTCTGGAAAGCGGGAAGGAAAACTGTCCAGAAATTGCATATCAAGCCAAGGCAACCCCATAACCGTCACCTGATAGATCAAGATACCCAGAATCAGCACTGCGAAACCAGTAACAGCTATACACGTCCAGCGGAATATTTTTGCGAGAAGGTGTCTTCCATTGAGATTGTTATCTTTCATTCATACGTCTCTTTGAAGCGACGCATAACCGAACTGGCCGTTAGATTAAGGAGTAGCGTAAGGGTGAATAGCACCGCTGCTACGGCAAAAAGCGTCTTATAGGTTAGCGTGCCGGCAGGCGTGTCACCAAGCGACACTTGGACGATATACGCAGTCATCGTCTGGATACTCTCGAGGGGATTCAAAGTAAAGTTTGGCGTCGCCCCTGCTGCCAAGGTAACAGCCATAGTCTCACCGATTGCTCGTGAAATAGCCAAAACAAACGACGCAAAGATTCCGGACAGCGCTGCGGGCAGGACAATCCGTATAGTGACCTCAAAGGAGGTCGCTCCTAGGGAATATGCACCCTCTCTCAGGCTATCGGGTACTGACTGCAGCGCGTCATCACACATAGATGCCACCATAGGCAATACCATAATCCCAACCACAATTGCTGCGCTAGCCGCATTAAAGACATGAGTACTTTCAAAAATACTTTGCAGCATCGGCGTGATGAAAGTGAGCGCAAAGAAACCATAAACCACAGTAGGGATCCCAGCAAGAATTTCGAGGACAGGTTTCACGATATTACGCACTCGATCACTAGCATACTCTGAGAGGTACACTGCGGACGCAATACCTACCGGCAAAGCCACGATGGAGGACCCAACCACAATCATCAAGGTTCCGCAGAGTAGAGGCAAAATACCATAAGATTTCGGTTGAAGTAGAGGGGTCCATTCGGTCCCGAATAAAAAATCTGTGATCGGGATTTCAACAAAAAATCCATAAGTCTCAAATGCTAATATACAGATCACCACAATTGTGGTGACAACCGAAATGCTGGCGCAACAAAAGAAGGCCCCTTTAAGAATTTTCTCCCCTAGTCTGGGGCGCCCTTTTAGTTGCTCTCCCACTATTTAGTCCGTCAGTAACGTGCCGACTCTATTGGAGCCAGAATAAGCCGTGCCAGTTTCTCGACTGGCGACTCTTTGTAAGGCTCGCTCATAAACCGCTAACGGCAGCGGAATATAACCAACCTCTGACGCAAGTTGTCCCGCAGAGTTCAAATAGAAATTCACAAACTCTGCTACAGCGGGATCGTCTAGCGAGTTAACCGTCACATAAATAAAGATCGGTCGTGATAATGGGGAGTACGTCCCTAGGTTGATACTGTCCTCCGTAGGTACAACCGGTCCTCCTCCCCCGTCGATCGGAACGATTTTGACTTTGTCCTGATTCTCTTTGTAATAAGCATAACCAAAATAACCAAGGCCAAATAAATCTCCGCCAATCCCTTGAACCAGCACATTGTCATCCTCGCTGGCGGTAAAGTCTGCACGTGAGGCCTGTTCCTCACCATTTACCACTTTAGTAAAGTAATCAAAAGTGCCTGAGTCTGTCCCCGGACCGTAAAGTCGAAGCGGCTCTTTTGGCCAGTCTTCCCGCACATCACTCCATTCATCAACAGTGCTACCTGGAGCCCAAATTAGATTCAATTCTTCTACAGTTAAGTAGTCGACCCAATCGTTTTCGGGGTTTACAACCACGGATAAGCCGTCGAACGCCACGGGTAATTCTATAAAGTTTATATTGGCGGCAAGGGCGCGCTCTATCTCACTTTCTTTTATCGATCTCGACGCATCATTGATGTGGATTTCTCCAGCAATAAACTTCTTAAATCCTCCTCCTGTGCCAGAAACACCAACCGTGACTCGCACCCCCGGTTCAACAGCACCAAATTCCTCCGCCACTGCCTCACTTATCGGGAATACAGTACTAGAGCCATCGAGTCGGACCTTACCTGAAAGCCCCGATTGTTCGCTGTCAGACAGAGAATCGTTACGGTCAGCACAGGCGAGTAACAAGCCCATGATTAAGATAGTCAGTAATTTTTTCACTTCAATACCTCCTCCCAATTAAATTATCCTATTGAAGCGTCATCTCATTAAGATTACGTAAAGATATTATTAATCCTTTGCGTGACCTTTACATATGGTTTGATCAAGTCCGCAGTTGAGGCTACATTGCCAGAACTAACTTACTAAGTACATAAGGTGTCCATATGTTTTCTCTCTTTTTAAGGTTCGCAATAGTGTCTGCCCTCTCTCTCACCTCGCACCTAGCCGCAGCAAACGAAATAGACCGAATAAAGAAAGAGCTTTTCTCCTTGTTAGAAAGAGTTGAAGCCTTAGAAGCTGAAAACAAGCAGTTAAAAGCAGTGAAAGATGATTACGCTTCATCAAAAAAGATTACAGTGAAAGGGGATCTTCGATACCGATATGAGGACATTAAGACGCAAGGAAAACCAGACCGAGAGCGCAGCAGAGTGCGTGCACGAATTAGCAGCGTTGCAAAACCCTCTAGAGATATTGAGCTAGGGATTGGCTTAGCGAGTGGAGGATCAGATCCTGTCTCGACTAATCAGACTTTGGGTAGTGGGGGAACCTCTAAAGGTGTGGTCTTAGACCTAGCTTACTTCTCTTGGGAATTAGGAAACGGGTTCAGTGTCTTAGGGGGAAAATTTAAAAATGTATTTTTCAGACCGGAGAAAAATACGATGATATGGGACGGCGATTATAACCCAGAGGGATTTGCGGTCATCTACCAGAAAGCACCTATCTTCATTAACACTGGATTTAATTGGTTAGAGAGCGATAGCAAGGTAGACGACCCGATAGCAATGCTGGGTCTTCAGGTTGGTTACACCGCTGAGATTAAATCGTCAGTCCTTACCATTGGATCCGGATTTTATGACTTTCCTGTCAAGGGGAGAGAAGTCTTTAGAGGGGATAATGACGATTTTTATGGCAATAGTTTTCTGTGCATCGACAGTGAAGCCCTATTGGGCTGTACCTACAGTCACGACTACGAAGAAATTGAAGTCTTTGCCCATCTGAGAACCTCGCTGGCTAATCAGCCCACGACTTTTTATGCTGATTACGTCCACAATCGGGGAGCGAGCAATCAGAATAAAGGATTGGAGGTTGGACTGATATTCGGTAAAGCCAGTGAACCTGCCAGTTGGCAGATTGGCTATAGCTATCGAGATTTAGAGGCAGATGCCGTTTTTGGAGCTGTTAGCGATTCTGATGTCGGTGGCGGTGGCACAGACGTAAAAGGCCACGTTCTGAAGGGCCAATTCGCGATCAATAAGACTTGGAAACTAATGCTTACCTACTTTGATAACAAAAAGGAGATGAGTGAAAAAAACCAGAACTATGATAGGTTACAAATCGATACCGCGCTCAAATTCTAGTTACTTTGTAGGAGATACAACAGTCGCCATAAAGTGGCCGCCACAAGCGCGTGATCAACTTCACCGGATACGAGGAGATCGGATATTTGCTCCATGGGTATCAATTGTACTTCCGTGTGTTCAGTGGCCGTATTGCTAATGTCGGCTACCGGTTTCGCGTTCATAGCTACAAAAGTATGTAAGTCGTTTGAGAAGATTGCTGGATTAGGATTAAGGACGCCAAGAGAAACAAGTTCGTCAGTTGAGTAACCGGTTTCCTCCAAACACTCGCGCGATGCTGCAGCTATCGGATCCTCACCGGGATCCACAAGACCTCCGGGTATTTCAAGAGAGATTTTCTCCGACCCGTGACGAAATTGACGAATACAAACGACCTCGTTAGCTGGTGTCACTGGAACCACGTTGACCCAATCACTTGATTCTATGAAAAAAAATGGATGTTCTTTTGCTGTGGAAGGAGACACGGATGCAGACTCACAGACTTTGAAGACCCTGCAGTCAGCTATTTGTTTAACCTTTTTTCGTTTCCACGGTTTAATACTTTCACCCTCCACAGCGTTCCCTCCTTAAGATTATTGTCAGCTCAATCCATCGACTGGAATACTCGCTCCGTGCACCGAGATGGCATCATCTGACGTCAAAAACCCAATGACATTAGCAAGATTTGATGGAGTAACCCACTTACTAAAATCAGCGTCTGGCATATCACTGCGATTTCTAGGCGTATCGATAATCCCTGGCATAACACAATTGACATTGATATTTTGCTCTCTCAACTCCATCGCCATGCTTTCCGTTAGCCGTGCCACGGCAGCCTTACTGGCAATGTAAGGTCCCATTTTTGCAAGTCCAGCATTGGCAGCCCGCGCTGCTACATTGACAATTTTACCGCCATTATTTTCCAGCATGCTTGGTACCACTGTACTCGCTGCATTCATTATGGATCTTGCATTCAAATCAAAAAGGAAGTCCCAGGTTTGATCTGACGTTTCATGAACATCTTCTCCCATCATAAAACCGCCCGCGATATTGCATAAGATATCAATACCTCCCAGCTGTTTTATCGCCGTTCGTAGACCATTTCCACAAGACGACCGATTTGTAAGATCACAAGAGAGATAACAATTACTGTCATTTTTTTGGGGATAGCTCGCGTTCAGCAATTCATCGCTGTAGTCAAGAATTGCGACGGACGCACCCTTAGTTTCGTAATAATCGACCACTGCTCCACCCAAGGCTCCCGCCCCTCCGGTTACAATCACTCGTTTATTGTCAAACATCGATTTTCCTTTTTACCTAAGTGGGAGAAATAGCAGTCTATTAAAGATATTGAGGATTGAACAATAAACTTAATAAGAATCTCACTTAAAACACCCCTTCGATTCTCAAAAGCGAATGGTTCAAACGATGGGGCTAACATAATAACTGTCCCACACTCTCTTTCCCGTTCTAATGATACATTTCTACTTGAGAAGAGTTACTTGATTCTAGAATGTGCGGCTCCTTTTAAAGGTTAGCAAGGGAGAGTGCGAACTAGTCGACGATTTTTATTAACGTTCCGGGTTCGGGCTGTCCATTAGGATAGAGTCCATTCATGACTCGCAACTTGTCCAAGGCATAGTTGGTAATCGGTGATTTCTCCGCCAAGTCCTCCATAGTAATCCCATTTTCTGCCCTCACCACCTGCAAACGCGGCACTTTCGCTTTTCGAAAGTCTTGCAGATCCATCGCATCAAAACTAAAGATTGTTGCTATGAAATCTCGATCATTGGCGATTTTACGAAGATCGTATTGACCACTACCATATAGCTCAAAAACTAGGCGTCTTCTGGGATCAAAAAGGATTGCGAAGCGCAGAGGCCTGATGCCATAAAATGATTCGCCCCTGTCTGCTATTCCTAGAAAAGCTGGATAATCTCCAATAGTAATGCTTCTTCCCTCGCGTACGTTAAGACCCAGATTTTTAGTGGCATATGATTCTGGTGTCGAGTCTTTACCTAGACGTCCTGTCGTTATAAAGAAAGAGGCATCTCCCGTTCTTGAAACGATTTGAACTCCACGGCTCGTTGGGTTAACACGCCATTGATCAGGAAATCTAAGTTTAATGCCTAACTTCGGGTGATAGAAAATATTTCCGCGAATAACTCCAACCTGTCTAGTGCTTCCGTAGGCCAAACCATTTAATTTCTCGAGGAAATCGTCGGTCGTAATAAATTCGCTGTACTCAGAGGACAAATTCATCGAGGCCTCAATGGCTTTCCTATACCGAGTGTCATGGTCGGGATGCGTAGACAAAAAGCCATGATAGATCTGCGGCTTACGCTTCTCGAGCCGCGCCTGTTCGATTTCTATTCGATCCTTCGCCTTCAGAATATCAATCGTGCGGAGCATAGCTTGCGGATTATACCCTGCTTTGGCCATAAACCTGGCTCCCACCTCGTCTGCTTCAAGCTCGTACTCTCGGCTGTACCCAGTGACTAGGACTCCCCCATACATACTCCCCAGCTCGCTAATCCCTGCAGAGGCAACTGACCCCACTTGGGAGTAAACCACGGCAGAGGCTACCGAATTGATCAGATTGACTCCTGTTCGCGCGCGATTACGTCTGAGCGCGTGTCTTTCAGTCACGTGAGCTATCTCGTGCCCAAGAACCGCTGCCAACTCAGACTCGGAATTCATGTGAGTAAGCATGCCACGAGTGATATAGATGAAGCCTCCAGGTAACGCGAAGGCATTAATCGCTGCATCATTTAGAACCGTGAATTGATAATCAAGATTGGGGCGGCTGCTAAAAGCCGCTACACGTTTGCCGACCATCGTGACGTATTCTTGTAACGCCTTATTTTCATAAACACCGTACTGGCTAATAATTTTCTTGTGCTCTTCCCTCCCCAGCTCGATCTCTTTTTTTTCCGAAATCGCGAACAGACTAGTACTCTGCATCGCGAATAGCACTAAAATCATGAGGTTTCGAATTTTCATTTTCACTGTATCACCATACCTCTCGATTTACCTTTTTACAGTTTACATTCCTAACTTTGTGCAAAAAAGGAGCAATTCAAACAGGAAACCAATCGGTGATCATCGAAGGCCGTTAGTCTATTCCCTGAAAAAGCCACTACTATCTATAGACATCTCCTGGGTCAATACGTTGCAAAAACACGCTCCGCTGAACTCCCGTTAAAATTTCTAGTCAAAACAAGCAAAAGAGCAAACCTTCTGCTAGGGTTGAGTAATGATTATCTATAAAAATCGACATTCCTTGCTGCTAGTGCTTATAACCTTCTGGGGCAACGCCCTAAATGCTGAAAACGATCTGGCTCCAGTACCCGTTCAAATCAAAGAAAACTGGCAGCTCCAACGTGTACTAGAAGAATATCAAGCAACCGTGGAAGAAACACAGGCATTGTATGGAGAGTTCAGTATTAAGCTGCTGGAGCCTTTGCAGGGGCAAGCTAAAATCCTTCGAGAACAAGGAAAAGAAGAAGAGGCAATCGAGGTCTTGAACCATGCAATTCATTTACTCCGGAGGGCTGAGGGGGTCTACACACCCAGGCAGTTGGACTTAATTGACGAACTCACTGAGATTTCCATTGAAGATGATAAACCGCTGAGAGCTAACATGCAGAAAGAATTTTCCTATTTCATTAGCTCTCGTTTTTACGGTGAAGATAGTCCAGATTTGATACCTGAAACGTACCAATTAGTGAAGTGGTATATGAGAACAGGACAGTTAAAGAAAGCAATGGCGCTTCTCGAAAAGACGTTAGATAGCATGGAGAGCCAAGGTCGGAGGAATGAACCTAGACTCATCGAAGCGCACCTGATGCTTGCTAGTGTAAGAAGGCTACGAGGTCTATGTTGCTCAGAGAAAGCTCTAGGGGAGGCACTGCAAATTGTTAAAGATAATTCGGAGCTGCCATTAGATCTATCGAATGAGCTTTACCTCGGGCTTGCAGATGCGTTTTTAGTCAGCAGTAAATTTAAAGAGGCTGAAAGGTACTACAATCTCGTTGAAAATCAAAATAGCGAGCCCTCACCGATTGTGATGGGTAAATCTTTAGATAAACGTCATCAGAACTTTAGAACCATTTACCGAACCAACGAGGATGCAATTGGTCCTACCCTTGTAAGACTATCCAGAGAGGAACAGCTCGTGGCCGATGAGCAGCCCCCACAGAAATTCTTCGTTCGAATGTCAGAGCATAAAAAGAAATTTGATATTCTAAATATAGCTGATAGCGTAAATAGTAGAAGTAGAACTCCTGAACGAATTGGCCATCCATTCCAATTTTACACCGAACAAGTGGAGCACCTTCTAAGATTTTCGAAGAATGATAAAGAAAAGCTCAAACGGAGCGAGATAACACTTGATTTCACGGTCAATAGGGATGGCAGTACGGCAAATGTTGAGATCATTGAGACAAACGCGCCGTCAAGAATAAATAAGTTAATGCAGCAAGTATTATCGAAAGCGACATTTAGACCTGCTCTCGAGGCGGGGCAACCTGTTATCAGGGAAAATTATAAACTAACTCAAAGGTTTTTTTGATACATCATGTTGACGTTTTCACCGAATCGGTTATGCAACAAATAAAAAGCATACTACTAGCAATCTTTTTTTTAATGCACCAATGTGTCTACGCGGATGAAGAAATACTCGACCTCTTGGTTCCTTCAGTAACGGGCTCGAAAGAATCCAAGATAGGTTATACCGATATAGAAGAACTTTTAGCAGACAGATATTTTGAAGAAGCGATAGCCCTCGCGGAGGAGATGGTCGAGAACAATGAGTCGCTCAAGACGATAAAACCCATAGCGTATGGGAAGCTTTTAACGAATCTAGCCATAATCCTTAGTTATGCGGGACAATACGAGGATTCAATTGAGATATCGGAGAAAGCACTCGCACATTTAGAATCCTTCCTGCCACAATTTAGTCCCGAGCTCCTAGACATAATTTTGGTGAGATCACACACACTAAGCACGATGGAAAGGCTTGACCGCGCGAGGCAGCAACTTAGGCGCGCACAACACATTACTCACCGCAATGACGGAGTTTATACTGTTAGCCAATTACCCATAATAAAAAAGCTTTTTGAGCTCAGTGTTCGGACCGGAGACTATCTTAATGCCGATAAGCAAAAATTATTCACTCTACAAGTCATGAAGAAAACCTATGGTTCCCGAAGTGAGGAAATACTTCCTACATTAGTGGAGCTAGGAAGTTATTTTGGTGAAAGGGCAGCATCTGCTGGTCAATTTGGGAATGGGCAACTAAGTCATCTTCGTCAATCACTATTCCGAAGATCAATCAGCATGTACGAGGAAGCGATTACAATAATTGAAGAAAAATTCAGTAATACAGATCCTAGACTTATCGAACCACTGCAAGGGATCGCCAGGACACGATACATTCAACGCAGCAATAAAAAGTCAGAACAAGCGGCAGAGCGGGCACTAGCACTAATAGTAAGCAACCCCGCGACCGATACACAAGACAAAGTCAACGCAATAATCAGAGTGGGCGATCTCTATACCCTAACCGCGGATAAGCGTGCATCCGACTTGTATCTCAGAGCTTGGCAACTGATCCAAGAAAATGAGGAATTCAAAGGGAAAAAATCTCAATTATTTGGAAGACCGGAGCGGCTTTGGCCGAGAGCGAGAACCATAGTTTATCTCGAAAAAAGACCCACCACCGCGGAGGACTCGGACAAAGAATTGTTTATTAGCGCTGAGTACACTGTAAAGTCTAACGGGCGCGTAGGAAATGTGAAACTCCTAAGTAAGAACGTGCCGAACGACGAAGTTAGAAGTTTGCGAACGCATCTCTATGAGACTCGGTTTCGGCCGAGAATCATCGACGGAATGCTTGTGGACACGCCCAACCTTGTATTTAAACAACGATTTGTTGTTTCTGAGCGACGTGCTCCGCTTGACAGTTAATAACGTTAATTCCCTCCCAGAATAAACTCCCGCAGCTGACTCGCTAGACCCTTACACGCCGCGTTCCCTGGCCTTGCTATTATCGGGATAGGAATTACAAGGCCCGCAATATAGGAAGTTCCGGAGGCGTCTGCACTTATTTTTCCGGCGCTCGTTAGTTGATTAACATCCCAAATCGACGCCTGATACGATGCGTCTTGTTCCCAATAACTCATTCCAAAGCATCCCCCTCCAAAAGTTGTGAGCGTGCAGCTCATGGAGCCGCCCTTATCAGTAGTGAGGGTATCACCCTCTATCCATGCTAAATATCGTATTTTAGCCTCGTCAATACGCGCTCTTACTCCTGGTTCAGCAAACAGACGCCCCAAATCGGATGCACTGGCAGGCGCTGTTCTTGGTTCAAACCAAGGATATAAATCGTCTTTAAATTTGTCCTGCGGTATCAACCGAATGGCTCCTCTACCTGCAGATAGTTCAGCTTCGATACACTCCGTAAAGCTAGCTTTCGTTTCTCTATCGTTATAGCTAGCTCTTCCTAAAATCACCATAGCTTCGTCCGCTTTTATACCAGTCACCGTATCCCGCGACTGCTCTATCCTGGAGGTTACACAGCCGCTCAGGAATAAACATAAAATAACGGTACATCGGATAATCACTTGGCCAATTCCTTCTGATGCCCTATTCCTGCTTCTTTCAAAGCGGTCGCTATAGCAGGTGCAACTTCCGTCGCTATTCTGGCGCCGCCATCTCGGATAGCAAGCATGGTGGCCTCCCCCACGGCCTCACCGGCGCCAAACGTTGAGGCCTCTGCTTTTCCGTATCCCACGAAACTCCAGAGGCCGAGGTTTTTGCCGTATCGGTCCTTTAATTGGATTTGATACCTTATGGAAACTTCATGAAAAGTCAGTGTTGACATCGCTGGAACAAGAAAGCCGTATTCTACGATGCTTGGGATAATTACTGCATCCAATTCTAATCCTTGTTCAGCGCTTAACTCGGGCGAATCGATTTCCCTTACTTCGGCAAAGAGAGCACTGGACAAATTTCGAAAAAAGTATAGGTTCTGTTTTCCCAGGTCTATTTCGAAAGCCCCAGACTGGGGTAAATTTTCCTTGTGCTGAAATGATTGAAATTCCTCAGAGTAATAAACGCCCAAGCGGGCCGGTATCTTTTCTACAAGAGGTGTCGGCAGAGATCCATGGACCACAACCACGTTCGTGCATGCGCTTTGCGTTAAGACCAAAAACAAAGATAACAACATCAAGCCAAAGGCTTTGCCCTTTTCCTTGACCGAAGGAGATTGGGACCAACGAATCCCTTGAGTTCTCCCCTTCAGAGCCACAAATCTAACCAAGTTGTACTCCAAGGGATAGACCGAACAATTCGGTGTAGCCTCTCAAACTCGATTTTCCTGTCATTTTCTCAAATCCTATGCCTAAAGCCTTCCAATTCCTATACTTCGTTTTATACGTATTAGATCTTAACGACTTTAAAAAGGAACGATTGATAAGGAACTCTTGTCAAATATAACACCATTCAGGAATTTTTAGGACGGGAAAACAGACTTGTGATATTTTTCTTAGTAAAAAATAATTGGCACACAGACACAAGCTTACAATGTTTCAAGCATAATCCTGAAGGCATCCAAATAATTGATAAAGGCGTAGTGAAACTATGAATAATGTGCTCCTCAAACCCTCGCTAGTTTTTGCGTTTGCTTTATTAGTCTCTTGCGGAACTAACCCTCCGCAGCCGCCGACCCCGTCGGCCCCGCCATCGATGCCTAGTCCTCCATCAATGCCCAGTCCTCCATCGATGCCAAGGCCGTCCTCCCAAGAGAACCCAAGCCCGCGTCCCTCCGAAGTAGGTGCGCCCCCTCAAAACACTACCTCATCTTCTGAAAACAATGACGTTCGCGAATCCCAAGAAAAAATAGGTCAAATTTTAAGGGAGAGAGGAGATAGCATTAGCCAGACGAGTAGAGACTTCATCAATGTCAACGACGATCCTCTAATTCCCTCGGTTCCTTCGAAAGAAAATTCTGAACCGCAACCAATTGATCCCAAGTTTCCTGAGGAGGAAATTAGAGAAACTCAGCACGCGTTAGCAAGAGCCGCTGTCGCCTTGCAGACTGCAGGTCGGTTGGTGGAAACCGCTCGTAGTAAAGAAGCAGCCACCGAAGCCGAGGCAGAGCTTACAAACGCAAGGGTGGCCATAATCGTCGCCGAACAAAATCTGGTCGAGTTGAAAGAGCTCCTACAGGATACTGCTCAACTAGATGATGATATCGTTGCGGTCGTGTCAGCCTCAGAAGTTGCTCTTCAAGAAGCCAACGTAGCGGTCGTTCTCGCATCAGAAATTCTCGGTGAAGGACCTGTACTGACTTCAAGAACCGAAGGGAACAATCCTGAGCGCAGAACAAATGAAGGACTGAGTCAACTGGACAAGGAGTTGCAAGAATCATTGGATATTTTTGACGATACGCTGGTAGAAAGAAAGCGCATATTGTCCGACTCAACGCCAGCACCGGTGCAGGCAAGAAAAGACCAAAGTCCTGGCATTGCTGCCGAGGTCTCTGAGGAGTCAGAGGTTACCGTAGCCTCTAATGATCTGTTAGTAGAAAGGGGTGAAAAAGGCGGTTTAACATTAGAACAAGGGGATTATAAGGAAGTCGTAAATTCCGGTGAGGAGTCAGTTCCCGAGGACATTCCAGAAGCTCAGGGGGACGATATCGTTGCGAAACAATTGAGGGAAGCAGCTTTGGCAGAAAGCGACCCTGTAGTAAAGAAGAAGCTTTGGGAAGAATATAGACGTTACAGAACTAGCATTTAATAGAGGAAGACAAATGGCTCTAAACTTCAGCACCTCCCTTATAATTTTGAGCTTGATACTAGCGGGCTGCACGTCGACAAAGGTCATTACTGCGAATTCAACCCCGGCGATACAAGCGGATGGGAGTCAGGCAGACGAATTAGTGCTCGACATTGGCATCACCCCATTCGACCCTAATATTCCATCCAAGGAAGAAGACTTGGACAATGGTTTTATAATACCAGATGTTAGGAGGGCAGAATCCGGCTATATCGCTTACCATCTCAAGGATACTCTTGAACTGACGGGCAATTGGGGGGCGGTCCGAGTCACACCCAAAGCATCAGACACGGTAGGACTGCACATCAACGGGAAGATCCTCATCTCTGATGGGGAAAAACTCCGAATTAATATTCAGGTTTTCGACGCCACTGGGAAGATTTGGGTAAATAAAATCTACGAAGATACCGCAAGTAAATTTTCTTACGACGTAATTAAAGAAGACCCTTTCCAAGATCTTTACAACGAGATTGCCAACGACATACTTCTCGTCAGACAACAAGCTTCCTCTGATCAAATCAGTGAAATCAAGACGGTTGCAAATTTGAGATTTGCTGTGGATCTTGCCCCTAATGCTTTTGAGGGTTATTTAGCCGAGAATAATGGGCGATTTATCCCTATTCAGCTGCCTGCAGAGGACGACACCATGATGCGTCGGCTTGGACAGATTAAAGAGCGAGAGTATGTCTTCGTGGATACGATGGACGAATATTATGGTCGGTTTTACACGAATATGCGAGAGTCCTACGACGAATGGCGTCTGGCTACTTATGAAGAAGCAATCCTACTGCGACAGCTCCAGCAACAATCAAGAAACAGACTGATTGGTGGGGCTGCACTGGTCGCAGCAGGTATTTATGCAGGTAGCGAGAGTTCTACTTACGCAGAAACTCTTGCCTCCTCAGGCGTCGTTTCTGGCGGGATAGCTGCTATAAGAAGCGGACTTAACAGACGGAAAGATGCGGAGATTCATGCTCAGACACTTCGAGAATTAGGTCAGTCCCTGGGAAGTGAAATAGGTCCCTCTGTGCTCAAAGTAGAGGGCGAAACAATCGAACTCAAGGGTTCGGCCGAAGTCCAGTTTGGCAAGTGGCGTGACTTACTTAAAGCAATATATATCGAGGAAACTGGCATCACCAACGATCTTCAGTAATCAAGATTTTGTGCTATGACTTACCTGAAAAAAGGACAAGACTTTGACAGATATACACTGCTCGAGTTAGTAGCCGAGACCTCGTCAGCGATAACATGGCTAGCCTTTGATAGAAGCTCGAATGAACGCGTCTGCCTAAAGTTATACAAAGATGTCCCAAGTGAAAAACAGGTTTCGGACACTATCGCTTTTATTTCTAAGAGTAAGGGCCTTAATCACCAGAACATTGTTCGTACATTGGATGCTGGTATCGTAGGAGGGGTTTCCTACCTGTGTCAGCAGTTTCTGAGGAATACAAAGCCTGTTCCGCTCGACAATAGGGCGCTCTCAGAGAATTTGGTATTAATAAGAGAGGTGATAGACGCGCTAAGTTATGCTCATAGCCTTGGTTTAGTGCACGGAAAGCTTAGCCCCAATAAAATAATGTTCGATGAAAAGGGGCATCTTTGGATTAGTGAATTTGGTGTTAGATTAGGCAATGCAAATGATTGTTACACCGCGCCCAAGGTGGAAGAAGGCGCCAATAAAGTAGACGACATCTATTCTCTAGGGGCCATAATCTACCGGCTATTAGCTGGTGAAGAGGTCAGCGAGAGAAAACCAGATATCAACCTAATCCCCCCAGAGCTGCGGATTGTCGTCAAAGCTATGTTGGAGGTTTCTCATTATGAAAGACCAAATGATCTTTTAGAAATTAAACAAGTTTTCGTTCAATATGAAGAACAACTCGCTGAATCTTTGTGGATTCCGTCCGAAACGTCTTTTGCGATACAGCAGGAACCCCCAAGTGAAGCGCGACTAGAAACTCTAGGGATCAACACCTCAAGAAAAAAAGATATTCCTGCCAAAACAGTTGGATCTGCGCTACTTATCCTTGTTGTATTAGCAGGTCTGGTATTCTTTTACCTCCCCAACAACGAAGCGATAATAAGTGAGCAGCCTGTTGGAAAGATTGTCGAAAGTTTCGAAGAAGGAGACTCTCGACCAAGCGCCAGGTCAACAGATCGATACGCACCATTTGAACTAGCCCAAATAGAACTTGCGAAAGAGAAAAGCATCGAAATCGCAGATCAGATACTCCGGCTACAAATCAAGCTTGAGGACCTCAAAGTGGAACTGTGGGCTAAGAAGGTCTACGATTCTCTGGCAGAAGATGCTCTTCTGGGAGACGAAGCCTTCAGGAGCAAGGAATATCAAGAAGCTCTTCGTATATTCAAGGCTACACAGGAAAGTTTAGAAGCGTTGTATGCATCTACTCGAAGGATTCTTCAGGAGAAAGTCAATATTGGAAATAGAGCCCTAGAGGAGGGGGACGCAGAACTCGCTGTAACCAATTTCAGAATAGCTACGGCACTCGATTGGGAAAATGATTTACTTAAGACTCAGCTCAAAAGGGCGGAAAACCTGAAATCTGTACAAGCAATCGTTGATTCAGCTAGGCTCGCAGAAAGAGAAAACAAATTGGAGGCTGCACTCAAGTATTACGAGGAGGCTGCAGGCAAAGACCCGCTTTGGCAACCGGCATCAGAAGGTGTTTTGCGAATACAAGAAGGCCTCCGGCAACGCGAATTTGAAAATATAATGTCGGAAGCGTTCTCCGAGCTTTTACGCAAAAATTACGGAGCAGCTAGACTTGCTTTTGAAGCCGCGACGAGAATTTTTCCAAAATCATCCGAGCCTGAAGATGGATTGCTGCAAGTCGAGCTCGCGGAAAAGAGGGATGAGATTAATATGCTAAAGCTTAAAGCAGAGCAAAATGTACGAGAGGAGATCTGGGAAGAAGCGATTTCGCAATTCGAGCGTGTCCTACGACTTGATAACTCATTAGTTTTTGCGCTCAATGGGCTAGATGCAGCAAAAAAAAGGCTCGCTTTACGAAATCGGCTGCAATACTTCCTGGATGATCCAACAGTCATGAAGGATGACGATCAACTAAAAGAGGCAAAAAAAACAGTAATGGATGCGAGCATCTTAGCTGCGAGCAGCCCCGCCACTGCTGATCAAATGGGCTCGCTGTCTCGATTGATCTCTCTGGCTAGAATACCTATTAAAGTCATAATCTCCTCAGATGGTAACACAGAAATTTTTGTCTACCAGGTTAAGCGTCTTGGCAAGGTGAGGTCTGAAGAACTAGAGCTTTACCCCGGGACCTACACCATCGTTGGCAAAAGAAGAGGGTATCGCGACGTCCGACAAACCCTAACGTTACTGGCAAATGCACCAATTAAACCCATCAATATCAGCTGTAAAGAAAAAATCTAGAGGATGAACGAGCAAAATATTGACGTTAATAGCAAGTTAGAAGCAATCAGCTTTAAGAAAGCGGACGGAATAAAAAAGAAAAGACATTGGATACTTAAACCCTTACCCCTGTGTCTAATCTTTTTATTCGCGTTACTTTGTCTCGTGACACTATTTACGCTTCAAGCTAGAGGGTTAAAAGTAAGCGTTACCCCCTCACCAGAATCGCTGGAAATCGATGGTGGCATTTTTACGTATAGATTGGGTGACCGTTTCTTAATTTTACCGGGTAACTACAGGATCCGAGCGAAGGCTGAGGGATATAGGGATCTCGAAAGAGCCATAACGGTGGGAGAAGAATCCAATCAAGCGATTGAGCTTACGATGAAAAAACTGCCAGGCGTCCTGATTGCGAATTCAGAACCAATCGACGACGTCGACGTTTTTGTAGATCAAGTTTACCAAGGTAAAACGCCCTTAAGGACTGAAATCGAAACAGGATTGCATGATATTTTGTTTCAGAGTGAGCGGTATCTTCCTTATCGTACCAAAATGCAGATAGAGGGTCGCAATTTAGAGCAAACACTTACGGTAGATCTTTCCCCCGCGTGGGCAGAACTCAATGTTTCATCAAACCCGTCCTCTGCAGATATTATCATTGGTAAAGAGAAAGTTGGAAAAACGCCATCGACAGTGGAACTTCTTCAGGGCGATCACACAATCAGTTTGAGTAAAGCTGGCTTCAAAGTTTGGCAATTCGATATAACGGCAACTGCTGGCTCAGTCATAACAGTAGATCCAATAAACCTACTCAAATTAGATGGTAAGTTATCAATCATTACGGATCCGGCGGGCGCAAACATTACGATAGATGAAAGATATCAAGGGCAAAGCCCCCTTTTATCGACACTGGAACCAGATAGAACTTATGAGATTCTTTTAACTAAAGCTGGCTTCGAGCCAGTTAAAAAAGCCGTGGAAGTCAATCCCGGTCAAAGCCTTAAAATCAACTCAAAGCTAATTCCTGTTTCAGGTATCGTCCAGTTGGAAATAGAACCAAACAATGCAACCGTCTTACTTGATGGTCGTGAACTCAGCAGTAATACTAGGCGCCTAACCCTCCCGGCAACTAAACATAGAATCCAGATAAAAAAACCCGGTTTCGCTACTCAAGACATGATAATTATCCCGAAAGCTGGCTTAACGCAAAACCTATTTATACAGTTGAAAACCGAAGCGGAGGCTAAGGTTGCTGCTATTCCCTCAACAATTAAAGCAATGGAGAACCTAACTGCAAAGCTGATTATCCCAGATAAATTTAAAATGGGTTCAAGCCGAGGGGAACGAGGGAGACGAACAAATGAAATTGAAAAACAGGTGCAACTCGTGCGTCCCTTTTATCTTGGTACGAACGAAATCACAAATCTAGCCTTCAAAAAATTTGATCCCTCACATGACTCTGGAGTGCTTGGTCGGTCATTATTGAGTGATGACAATAGACCCGTGGTTAACATAACTTGGGAACAAAGTGTTTTATTCTGCAACTGGCTTAGCGAGCGCAATAATCTTGAGGTCGCTTATGAAAAAGCGGACAACAGCTGGCGTCTTAAGAAACCAATGAATACAGGATTTCGTCTTCCTACCGAAGCAGAATGGGCTTGGGCTGCTCGATACAATCAGGGTGATACTGAAACTAGATTCCCCTGGGGTGACTTTATGCCGCCGCCACCAAACGCTGGGAATTATGCAGATGAATCTGCAGCAAATATGTCCTCGTACTATATCGTCGGGTACAACGATGGTTATAGGGGAACCGCACCAGTTGGAAGCTTCCCGGAAAATACTTTTGGTATTCAGGATCTCAATGGTAATGTTTCAGAGTGGGTCAACGATCTTTATGCGACTAATGCTGGGAGTAGTGTCTTTATTGATCCGATAGGACCGCAAACAGGTGATTATCATGTAATTAGAGGTGCCAGCTACACGAGTGGACGCTTCAGTGAATTACGATGGACGTACAGAGACTATGGTAAAAGTGGCAGGCCAGACGTGGGCTTCAGAATAGCGAGGTATGCGGAATGAAATCTACTATTTTAGCCTTTTCCATTAGTCTACTGATCTCTGTGATCAGTAACGGAGAACCCGTTACTGCGGCAGATCGGATTGGCAGTAACAATGACGAAGAAGCTGCAGGAAAAGCAACACAACCCACTGTTGCGTCCATAGCCAAGCTGGAAGAGCCAACTCCTCAAGCAGAGGACCCACAGGAAACAACTTCTGGGGACAGCTTGCGTAATTTTATCCCCAGCGAGTTGATAAGCACTGACAATGCTGTCCCTTTTCCAGTGGATATTTAAGGAGCATTATGAAGAAACAATTACCCTTTGAGTTTATCTTCCATATATTTTCATTATTCATTGCGATTATCCTAGTCCATGCCGTTTACGTTTCCGTAGTAAGACCAAACGCCGCTGCCGTTTTGGAGGAACAGGCAATCCAAATCAATGAGAATCCCAACTATATCCCTGAAAGATCAATTTACGTGGTCATTAAAGATCTAGAACAAGAATGCTGTTTCGTTCTAATGCTCTGGGCTATTTCTTTAATGGGTTACAAGTCTTTATCCTCTTTCAATGAGAGGAAGATACTAGAGTCCGATCTTGTACCAATAAATCAAGGTACAAGCATTCTCGCAGAAGACGCCCGCGAATACTCTCGGCCGATACAAGCATTACCGGAAAAGCAACAAAACTACTTACTTCCAAGAGCAGTCTTAACTGCGCTACATCGATTCCGATCAACAGGGAATATACAAGACGTCTCTAGTTCAATAAGGGCGATATGTGAATCAGAATCAGAGAGGCTTGATTCAGAGCTATCAATGATTAGGTATATCGCATGGGCTATTCCCTCGATCGGTTTTTTGGGTACCGTGAGGGGCATTGGCCAAGCCTTGGGACAGGCACACAAGGCTGCACAAGGAGATATCGCGGGCGTTACGCAAAGCTTGGGGGTAGCGTTCAATTCAACCTTTGTCGCTCTTCTTATAAGTATCCTTGTTATGTTCCTCTTGCACTATCTTCAGGTTACGCAGGAACGAATCGTTTTGGATACGGAAGAATACTGCGACAAAAGATTAGTTCAACACCTCCAAACCTGATTTAGGACAACGAAGTGACAATAGGTATTATCGAGTTGAATGATCTAGGCATCCAAGTCTCATGCGACGATGAAATCGTCGTTACAAGTCCAGGATGTGCGCTGATCAATAATGGTGAGCTCTTAGTTGGAACTGACGCCTTAAAATTAATCCGATTATTGCCAAGTTGGACCAGTAACCATTTCTGGAATAATCTCAATACAAACCCAATCCCCAATGCTAGGGATTCTATTAGACACAACGCAGATCTTGCTTTTGCCCATCTCGAGCTTATTTGGGAGGAAATAAGGGGACGTGTAGATCGTGTCGTTTTCGTCGTGCCGAGCTTCTATAATCGAACCAGCCTCAGCCTCCTCTTAGGTATGGCAGAGGAATGCGGGATACCAACCGCTGGGGTCGTTGACTTATCCATTGCAGCTTCCTGTACCCAAAACCTGCGGGATGTCTCCCTCTACCTCGACATCCACCTTCACCGCATAACACTAACTAGGTTGTCAAATAGCCTTAATTTATCGCGTACTAATCATGTTACTGTTTGTGAAACCGGTATGGCGACACTACTAGACAGGTGGGCAAACGCAATCACTAAGCAGTTTATCCAAGTTAAAAGGTATGACCCACTTCATGATGCTAAAAGCGAACAAGCGCTATATGACCAATTGCCTGATTGGATGCAAAGCTTCGAAACGAAACGCAATAGCCTTTTTAATCTAGATCTCGATGGACTGACGCAGTCGGTATCTATTTCCGTAGATCAACTTATGCCCGCGTGTGCCCCTCTCTATCCTCAAATAATACAAGCTATTCGTAAACAAGCCAGCATGAACGAAACTTCCACCTTATTTCTCTCTCACCGCTTCAACGGTGTGCCTGGTATCAAGGACACACTCAACCTCTTAGAAAAAATTGAGTTGATTGAGTTACCATCAAATGCGGCCATTGCTGGCGCTTTCAAACATGTCGACAAAATCATTTCTGAGGGCGGTACTATCACGCATGTCGTTAATCTGCCCATCAAAGCAGCCTCAAATATAGAAGAAACAATAACAACAAATCAGGCAACTCATCTACTTTATGGTAACCACGCAACAGCCATTGGGCGAGTATTCAAATTAGCAGAGGACATTTCAGGTGGGCTAACACAGGATACATCCAACCCGATCTGCTCTATTTATCCCAAAGGGTCGAGTGTTTATGTGGACATCCATAGAGCCAACAAAATCAAAATCAACGATGTTCCTGCAGCTGAACAGACAGCGCTAAAACCAGGAGATACCATAAGCTTAGGAGATCACACTATGACGGTGATCTCGGCAAACTGATGGCAAAGCGCCGCGAGTCAAATATCTTTAGCCTCTCTTTTCTGGATATCATGTCGTGCGGGTTCGGGGCTGTGATCCTCATCTTTGTCGTAATTAATAATGCGTCCCAAGCAGTGAATCCAGAACACAGAACCGAACTGCTTGCTGAGATAAATAAATTAGAAGAGGAAATCAAAGAGGAAAAATCGAACATCAATGAAGCAAGTATGACCGTCGATGAAACAGACCAGCAACTTATAGCTGCGCGGAAACTTATAGAACAACTCACAGCAGTTATCGCTAGCACTGAAGTAAAGATAGCTTCCCTCACAGGGAATAATCAAGACGAGGTTGCAAAGTTAAAAGAAGAAATTAAACAACTAGAGGAGGAAACTGCTCTCCTCCAAACAAGTCAATCGGAAGATATTGAAGGCGGTAACGATCTATATAGTTTCACCGGAGACGGCGATAGGCAATATTTAACGGGGCTCAAAGTTGGGGGTAGACACATCCTAATTCTCCTGGATGCCTCAGCAAGCATGTTAGATAAAACGATCGTGAATGTCATTCGCACTCGCAATTTACCAAAAGACGTTAGACTAAGATCAGAGAAGTGGCAAAGGGCCGTCAGGACCAGTGAATGGTTAATCGCCAACCTTCCCAGACAAGCGAGTTTTCAGTTGTATACTTTTAATGAAGATGTTGAATCGGCGACTCCCGAACAAGATACCAAATGGTTATCAGTTCAAGATCGAGATAATATCGAAGAGACCGTGACCTACTTAAACCAAGTCGTCCCAACGGGAGGGACTTCTCTTCATCGTGCGTTAGCTAAAGTGAGATTATTTGAACCACCACCCGACAATATATTTCTTATTACAGATGGCCTACCCACTCAAGGCCTCGATATACCAAAAAGTAACGTTGTTTCAAGCCAAGAAAGAAATGCACTCTTTGTAGATGCGATTTCTCAATTGTCAGGGAGTACTCCAATAAATATTATCTTATTTCCGATGGAAGGAGATCCTTTAGCTGCCGCATCGTATTGGCGTTTAGCACAAATTACGTCAGGTTCCTTCCTGGCTCCGTCGGAGGATTGGCCTTAATGAAAACAAAACGCAGGGAAATTGAGGGACTGAGTTTGTCATTCTTAGATGTTATCAGTTGTGGTTTTGGCGCTCTAATACTTCTCCTCGTATTAACAAAAGTTTTCGACCCAAGTGATATTAAAGTTAGCATCGGCAACTTGGAGGATTATCTTATTTCGTTACAAGAAGATATTTTAACTAAGCGTAACGATAATAGAGATTTGCGAACAGAAATAATCCGTCGGCAAGAATTGGAAAACGAAGAAATGCTTCGGGTAACTAGATTACAAGAAGAGCTTCTTCAACTGCAAGAAAAGTATGAAATCATCGTAAGGAAAACCAAAGCCGAAGAAACGATAAAGGCCAAATTGAATATCGCCAAGCAAACACTGACCGAAGAAATGCAGCGCCTACTGAAGGATTACACGCGCACTACGAGTGATAATACGATTGGTGGTATACCTGTAGATAGCGAGTACGTGATCTTTATCATAGACACCTCTGGAAGTATGTACACTAACGCATGGCCACTCGTATTACAGAAAGTCTCGGAAACTCTCGAAGTCTACCCCAAGCTTAAAGGCATTCAAGTGATGAATGATATGGGAAACTACATGTTCTCACAGTACGCGAATGAGTGGATACCAGATACGGCAGCAAGACGGAGCGCAATTTTAAATCGCTTACAAAACTGGAATGTCTTTAGTAACTCTAGTCCCGTTGAAGGAATCACGAAGGCAATATCGACTTTCTATAAACCGGGTCGACGGATAAGCCTTTATGTCTTTGGTGATGACTTCTCAGGAAGATCTGTAGAGCAAGTTATACGAGTCGTTGATAGAATCAACAGGGTAGACTCAGATGGTAATCGACTCGTTCGTATTCATGCAGTTGGCTTCCCAGTACTGTTCTCTCTGCCACCGAGATATCAAGCATCAGCTATTCGATTTTCAATTTTGATGCGCGAGATTTGTATTCGTAATGGAGGGACCTTCGTAGCACTAAATGACTACCGTCTACTGTAACCGTGATTCAAGTCAAAGGAACGCAAGGGGACTGCTCTACCTCTAAAACTCGCTAAGGTTTCGTTTAGAAAGTGCTGTTATACTCTCGATTTTATTACCGGAGCATTTATGGCAAGCGGAAAACGGTTCGACCGCGCTGCTGAGGACGTTGGTGGCATCATTGCGATGGAACATATTAATATTACGGTTCCAGATCAGACGCTCGCAACTCTTTTCTACGTAAATGGATTGGGGTTGACAAGAGATCCCTATATAGATTTTGGACCAACTAATGTTTGGATCAATGCAGGGAACCAACAATTCCATTTACCAACAAAAAAGTCGCAGGTAATTCGGGGTCATGTCGGACTTGTCTTACCTGATCTGAAGGCGTTAGCAGAACGCCTTCATTCTGTAGAAAAACGTTTGATAGGGACTAGATTTTCGTTCCAAAGCGCGAAAGGTTTTATATCAGTTACCTGTCCATGGGGTAACAAATTTAAGTGCTACGGTTCGGGGAATCGGTTCAATATGAAACTTGGAATTCCATATGTCGAATTTGTTGTGCCACCTGGGACTACAAAGGGTATAGCTCGGTTCTATGAGAAAATATTCCGCTGTAAATATATAGTGAGAAAAACATCTTGCCAAATCGCTGTAGGTAGAGGTCAAAGCCTAAGATTCAAAGAAAACCAACGGCAATTGGATTACGACGGGCATCACATCGCCATTTATGTCTCGAACTTTTCAACCCCTCATGCATATCTTCATCGTCATGGCTTAATCACAGAGGAGAGCGATGCTCACCAATATCGGTTCCAAACTATTATTGACCCTAACTCAGGGAAAAAACTTTTCGATGTTGAACATGAAGTCAGGAGTCTGCACCATCCCATGTATGGCAGATTCCTAGTAAACCGTAATGCGTCACAATCCTTCTTGAACTATCAGCAAGGATTGGACTCATTTCGCCCTTAGGGAAGGAAGGCTTATGTCCAACCATTCGTCCCGAAAAGCCTTCGGTCTAAAAATCTTAAATGCTCGCCACAAAGAAATTAGAAGACTAAAGCGCGAAGGTTATGCCGCAGAAATTCATGGGAATAAATTTTGGAACTCGAGTTTCTTGCTTATGGATTACTTACGCCGACATCCAATACCATCATCAACGAGAGTGTTAGAAATTGGGTGTGGTTGGGGGTTGCTGGGACTATTCTGTTCAAAGAAATTCAATTGCCGTGTCCATGGCATCGATGCAGATAAAAATGTAATTCCTTACTTAGAGCTCCACGCAACAATAAATAATATAAAAATGACTGCAGAGAAAAAAAAATTTGAACAGTTGTCGGTAGCTTACCTTTCTCAATTCGATATGATCCTTGGTGCAGATATTTGTTTTTGGGACGAAATGACTGACACACTGTTAAAACTGATCCATCGAGCAAAAAGAGGTGGAGTGGGCACTGTAATGATTGCTGACCCTTGCCGATCCCCATTCACCGACCTTGGAGAAAGAGCTAGGGAAAGATACAAAGAAGTTACTATTGTAGAGAAATTCCTAAAAAACCCTGTTAATGCTACCGGAGAAATTTTGATTATCAAAACTTAGGGACTCTTTAAACATGATAGGAATCGATTCATGACCATGCAACAAACACCACTTCTTATGTCTCGTATTCTTGGCCGAGGCGCACAAATTGACCCTGAAGTAGAAGTTGTAACTTTGCAAGAAAGTGGAACTCATCGGCAAACGTTAAAGACTACCTGGGATAGAGCAAATCAACTCGCAGGAGCCCTCGCTAAATTTGGGATATGCCAAGAGGACCGTGTCGCTAGTTTCATGTGGAATAACTATCGCCATCTGGAACTTTATCAAGCGGTTCCGTGTATGGGGGCTGTACTCCATACTCTGAATATCAGACTAAGCCCCGCAGAACTTACCTACATAATCAATCATGCTGAAGACAGAGTTATTTTCGTGGATAACGATCTTCTGCCAGTGCTTGAGCCGATACTAAAAAATACACCCAAGGTAGAACTCGTCATCGTATGTGACGGTGACCTGACGTTACCTAAATCAGCCGATTATGAGAACTTCATTGCTGACTATCCTATAGACTTTCAGTGGCCAATCATAGAAGAAACGGCACCAATGGGCCTATGCTACACAAGCGGCACAACCGGAAAACCGAAAGGCGTTATGTACACCAATCGT
>MDTE01112767.1_pt1 | contig 29261 bp, 24 predicted proteins | sample 811231 | NCBI WGS metagenome assembly MDTE01 (sample SAMN05326651, study PRJNA326480) | marine metagenome | isolation source: seawater | place: Indian Ocean: Red Sea | collected 2010 | reverse complement strand
TCACATCGGCATCTTCGGGATCACCCATCCACACCCAGACGATATCGTGACGTTCATACACCGGATAAGCGCGCACGCAAGCCGTGGGGGGAACCCTGGGTTGACCCGGAATTTTTGTGCACCTGCCGTCTGCCCCGAATACGGATCCATGATATCCGCATTCGATTTCGTCATTGATCAGGCGACCCTTCGACAATGGCAGCAATTTGTGGGGACAACGATCCTGAAGCACCGCAACCTGTCCGCCCGAAGTGCGGAAGATCACGAGATCCTCGCCGAGAATCCTTACCGAACGGAGTTGGCCGTCAATTTCCTTGGCCCAACCCGCTACATACCATGCGTTTCTGACGAAACTCATGGTGGAAAGCCTACTTCAAGCCGCCCAATACTTAAAAGTCCGGGACGGTTTCGGCGAAAGCCGGCAATTCCCTGCATGCGGCCGCAAGCTTGTCGAGATTGGGATAACGGCCTTCGGGAATCATTTCGGGACAGGTCAAACGGATGTGGTCACACAATACACCCAAGGTGATGTCCGCCTGACTGATGGTTTCTCCGGTAAGCCAGGGATGGGGCTCAAAACGGTCAAGCTCAGCAAGGCCTGCGACGGCCTGGGCTTCGCAACGGTCGATCCAGCCCTGCTCGCTGTAGCCCTCAGGACGTCGATAGCGCTCGTGGTTGGCGAGGATGACCTTCTCCTGGGTACCGAGCGTCAGGTGAACGATCTTCTGTACCTCGAGCCTCGCAGGTCCGGACGGTGGCGTCAGCGCACGTTCCGGGCCGACAAGATCGTCGAGGTATTCGATCATGTAACCACTTTCCACCAGCGTCTCGCCGTCATCGAGGATCAGGATAGGAACACGCCCCATCGGATTCATTGGCAGCAGTTCCTCATTTGAGGCCCAAGGCTTGATCGGACGGTGCTCGTAATCGATTCCGAGCAGACGCAATGTGATCGCCACACGACGGGCGAATGGTGAACGGTAACGGCCCACGAGAATCATGTGTTTTCCTTTTTCGCCCCTGCGGTGTTGGCGAGATAGAGCCCGACGAATATCAGCAGCAGGCTGATGAGGTGAAACAATTCAAAAGTCTCATCGAGAAAGACAACAGCAAGGATCGCTGTAAAGAGCGGGGGCAGAAACAGGAACTGTCCAGCGCTGTTTGCCCCGAGAGCCTTGGCCCCCGCATTGAAACAAACGTAAGCGAGTACCGTCGGGAATACGCCGCAGTAAGCGAGGAAAACGAGGTTCTCGGGAACCGGGTCGAATTCCCATGGATAGAATACGCCAGAAAAGTACACTGCCCCGCTCACCACGAAGGCTGGTGGAATCATGGCCCAGAGCAACGCCAGCGCATCGATCTCTGACGGCCGGTAACGGAGAAGAATGGAGTAGACCGCCCAGACGACGATACCGATCAGCATGACCAGATCGCCGAGCACGAACTCAACCTCCTGCAAAGAGTCAAGGCGGCCCTGGGTGACCACCACAGCGACGCCCAGAAATCCGCATGTCATGCCCAACAGCATCTTCCACGATACAAGATCGCGGAAAAACAGCCACGACAGCGCTACGATCCACGCGGGCGTCGCGGTGTTGATCAGTGACACATTGATTGAATGGGTTAAACCCAAAGCGCCATACAGAAATTGGGGAAAGAGCCCAATCCCAAGAATCCCCATCACCGAAATCCACTTCCAGTGTTTAAGGATAGCGTGGCGTTGGCGGATAACGTTTCGGATCGCCCATGGCGTGAGCAAAACGAAGGCCACGACCCAGGCCCAAAATGCCAAACCGGTTGTCGGGACATGGAAACTGCCCGCCCGGCTGACCACCGCATTTGCACTCCAGAACAGCATCGAGCATGTCAGCAGGAAGCTGGGCAGCAGGCGGCCCGTGGATGCGGCGTCGGCATTCATGGAGCAGGAGATATCACAAGTGCTACCTGACGGGGTACGGCACCATTTCCTCGAGAGGATTTGGCTTCAGACTTCAGGCTTCTGACTTGATCTCCGAGCGCCGGGAGGCGCCTGCCTCGATTTCCTTGAGGCATTCGACAATTTGTGCCTCGCGCGCCTCTGCGTCGCTGACAGCGTCGCCCGACTTGATGGCCTCCATGACGCGGCGACCGACCTCTCGCTGCACTTCTTCATCGTCCAGGTCATCGCGCGCAGGCACACGTAGAACGGTATCGTACGAGTATGTGTACATGACTTCATTGCCGGCAGCCATTCCGGTGGGGATAACAGGCGTTTTCTCACCCCGGATCGTTTCCCGGACAATGCGGCGGAGCATAGCCACGCCGACATCAGTGGAGCCGCGATGCTCCAGATCATGGACGGCGATGGGACGTTGGCTGACCTGAGCGTCCCAGTCACCAGGATTGCGCTGGCGTTCAGCGTAGGGGCGATTGCCATCCTGACCGACAAAATCGACAGAGTCGTGTCCGCACTCCTCCTCGCGGCCCTGGTGTTCGGGATCAACGACATCATTGAAATGGCGCAGCCCGAAAATCCAGCTGTTCGTGTCGTCGACTGGAACGACCCATCGGGTCAACGAAACACGCCCGAAGTACTTGGACTCCGTTGCCTCCTCCCAGAGGCCGCCGGTCTGACCGATATTAGGCAGCGTGAACTGGGCGCTGCGAATCCAGAGGAATTCTCCCACCCGGCGCGTCGTAAGGTAGTACATACCGTCGCCGGTTTCGAAGAATTCGTACACCGGCATGGACGCCCATGGCTCGGTGAAGTGAACCTCCGTCAGTCGGCTGTGGAGGAACACTGCATGGATCGGATCCATTCCGTTTTCTCTAATTTGCAGCCAGTTACAGGGCTGCCAGAGCGAATAGGGGATCAAACGATTGTTCGCCGGCGTGAGATAGGTGTCGAATACGGGAAACTCGGGAATCTCATCGGGCGGCCCCATGTAGGCGAAGATCAGCCCATGACGTTCCTCAGCCGGATAGCACCGTGAACGAAGCTATCCTTGAGACGGCTGTCCGGCGGCTCGCCGGGTGTTTCCAGAATGCGGCCATCCACGTCAAACAACCAGCCGTGGTAGCAGCAGCGGATACCCTGGTCGGAGGGAATGCCATATTCAAGCGACGTTCCACGGTGACTGCAGTGTCGATGGAGAACCCCCACCCGATTGGCCTTGTCACGAAAGACAACCAAATCTTCGCCCAGGATGCGCACGGCCAAGGGCAGATCCGAGACATCCGAAGACAATGCCACCGGATGCCAGTAGCGCCGCATGAATTCCCCGCAGGGCGTATTGGGTCCCACATGGGTGAGTTCGGCATCTTCACCGGGTACGTTGCGCCGATAATCGCCGACGTAGGCATTGTCACCGGATCGACTCTGTTCCTGCACGGCCATCGGGATTCCGTCCTACCCTCCCCTTGGCAAGGGGAATGAATTTCAAGACTACTCGTGTGTCCAGACCGGCTTTCGTTTGCCGATGAAGGCATCGAAGCCCTCGCCTGCGTCACGGAACATCATGTTACGTGCCATCTCCTCGCTTGCCAGCATGTAGGCTGACTCGAGGTCCATCTCCAGTTGTTCGTAGAACACACGTTTGCCGGCCTCAACGGCAGCCTGAGATTTGTCGAGTATGGATCGACTCAGATCTTCGAGCGCATCGTCGAGATCATCCGGCGCCACAACCCGGTTCACTAGGCCGGCTTCGAGTGCTTCGTCAGCAGACAGCAGGTCACCCGTAAACAGCATCTCAAATGCCTTCTTGCGGCGAACATTGCGTGCAACCGCCACACTGGGTGTCATGCAGAACAATCCATAGTTGATCCCGGACGTTCCAAACCGCGCATTTGACGAGGCAACTGCAAGATCAGCATTGGCGACGACCTGACATCCGGCGGCGGTGGCGATGCCGTGTACCCGGGCAATGATGGGTTGGGGTAGCCGCACCATGCTTAGCATCATGTGACTGCATTTCTTGAACAGAAACTCGTAATACTCCTGTTCCGGCCTGGCCCGCATCTCCTTCAGGTCATGGCCCGCGCAAAAAGCCTTCCCTGCCCCTGCCAGGACCACAATCCGCACCGACTTGTCTTCCGCAATCGAATCCAGTTCGGTCTGCAGGGCATCCAACATGTCTTCCGAGAGCGAATTGTACTGGTCCGGCCGGTTCAGGGTCAGACGCGCGACGCCACTTGCGTCAGCTCGGACAAGAATGGATTCCGCTGAATGCAGTTCTTCAGATAATGCCGACATATCAACTCCTCAAATCGAGGCCCCACGAGATTCCAGACTAATCTTCGACCGAATCAGCGGCAACCGAAACGGACTATCAGGACTCAGGCGTCACTATCGACCCTGCGATCCCGAGCGACCCGAGAGACGACTGTCAATTCCTCGTCCGCCGATCCATGGTCTATGGCTTCTTGGAATACGCTCGCGGCTTCCTCCAAGATCGGCGCCGGCAATCCAACGTCGCGTGCGAGGCCTCGCGCCAGGCTCGAGTCCTTGACCGCAACCGGCAGAAGGCCTGCATTCGTCTTTTCACCAGATATGAGGACATCTGCATAGCGTTCAAAAAACACCGATTGGCCCAGTGCACGTGCCTCCTTAACCAGATTGATGAACGAACCGGTATCCAGGCCCAGTCGCTCACAGATGGCCAAAATCTCTGAGGTGAGCGCGGCGTGCCCCATGCCGAGGCCGTTTTGAAGTATCTTCATGGTATGCGCGACCCCAGTCCCTCCCACATAGCGATACCCCCGCCCCATGGCCTCGAGAAATGGGCCGACGGCATTGACGTGAGAATCATCGCCGGCGACGGCGAAATAGACATCCGCTTCTTCCGCTTGAAGCGGTATTCCGAAAATCGGCGCCTCGAGGAAATGGATTCCGGCTTCCGCCATCTTTTGCGCCAAGGAACGGGAAACTTCAGGCGCCATCGTGGAGTGATCACACGTCACGAGCCCTGATCGACCGGCCCCTACAAATCCATCGTCCCCGGTGTAGACCGCATCGACAGCCGCGGCAGAAGGCAGGCACGTGAACACCACAGGTACCTGCCGGGCAACGCCTGCCGGATTTTCTGCGATAGACACGCCGGAATACGCGGAAGCCGCTGCACAGGCATCCGGGTTCAGATCATAAGTGGAAACGGAAAATCCGGCCGCCGCCAGATTGCGGACCATGGGCAACCCCATTTGCCCGAGTCCCACGAAGCCCACGTCACTGGACATGAGTTTCTCCGTCGATGAAGTCCTGCATCAGTTCCTTACCTTGTTGGCGTATAGCAACGCGTCAATTACGGTCATAGTCGGCCTTCTCCACGTAGGGAACACTGACCCGGCCGCCGCTTTCGGCGGCCTCATAAATCGCCTGAATGACGTTCATGCCGGCGAGAGAATTCCAACCTGAGGCCTCGTCGGGTTATACCCCCCCTTACGATTTCCAGCCATTCGGCATGATGGCGGGCCCCGAAAGGTCGGTCGGGGAGTTCCGGCAACTGCCAATCAGTGGTCCCGGTGATCTCGGGGGCATAAAGTGCCAACGGCCCGCGCGCACCCCGAAGCAACATGGTGGCCTTCTCACCATATAACTCGACCAGGAATCGGTCGGTCCCCTGTCGCTCGCACGCGGTGATCTCGTGATCGACAAGAATTCCGTTCTTCATGCGATAAGTCGCAAACGCAACATCCTCCAGTTCGATATTCTTGACGACAATTCCGGACGGCAACGTGCGTTCCTGCATCATGCAGGCGGTGTGCGCCGAAACTTCCTCGATGGGTCCGACAAGGTGCTGGACAATGTCGATACCGTGACTGCCCAGGGAATAGACAACGCCGCCCGAGACCACCGCGGGGTCGTAGTATCAGGGCATGATGGGCCCGAAGGTCGCGTTTCGCATGCAGACCGTGTGAATAGGCCCAAACTGGCCCGATCGAATCAGTTCGCGGGCGTAAACGACCTCTTCGAAATGCCGGTGCATCTAGCTGACCTGCAGGTTCACGCCACAGCGTTCCGCCGCATTGATCATACTTTCGCAAGATTCAATGCTGTCCGCGAAGGGCTTTTGTACCATCATGGCCTTGCCGGCATCTGCAGCCGCAACGGCAATCTCCTCGTGTGACTTCTCTGGCGTGAGGATCAAAACTGCGTCGATATCGTCGCGGTCCAGGACTGTTCGATAGTCCGTCTCGATGTCGGGAACCCCGTACTGTTCGGCAACCGGACCGACCCGGTCTGCATGCCGACCACAAATAACGTGGACGTCTGCGCCACCTGCTGCTTGAAGGCCCGCAAGGTGATAGTGGCTGATGTCACCAGCGCCGATCAGACCCAGGCGAATCGTGTCTTCAGTCATTTCGTTTTCCTTGGAACCGTTCGCGCGACTCGCGTGCCAACAATTTGCGGCGAGGATAGCCACTTGTGATCGCACGCGGCAATGAGCCGCCCCCGTACACTACGGACGGTCAGCGCAGCAACTTGCAGACGCCGAATGTTTACCGTACATGCGCGATGCAGTGCATCTGATTATGGAGACTTCATGCTCGTTACATTTGCCGGATGCGGCGCTCTCGGTAGCCTGTTGGCTTCCCGATTTATCGACGCCGGACACGACGTTCAGGTATTCCAAAGACCTGGCGCCCAATTCGATGCGCTGGCAGCTAACGGGATTACGATCGAAGCTGACGGTCAGCGTTCAGCGTTTCCCCTGGCCGCCGTGTCAAGCGACGCCGCAAAACTGGCGCCATCGCGGCTCATCATCGTTCTGGTCAAAGCGTACAGCACCGCTGAAATTGAAGGCGCACGGGACGTTCTTTCTCCCGACGGAATTGCCCTGACCCTCCAGAATGGGCTTGGTCCGGCCGACGTCCTCGCCGGAATCTTTGGAGACGAACGATCAGCCGCCGGGATCACCACAATCGGTTCCTACACGATCACCCCCGGCGTTACCGGTCTCGGTGGCTGGGGGGACACGGTCATCGGCCCGTGGCAATCGGGTACAGACATCTCCTGGATCGCGGAGGCATTCGAGGACTCCGGCATCCCGGTCGAACTCGAAGATGATCCGAGACCCGCCATATGGCGAAAACTTGCCATCAACGCGATGGTCAATCCGCTTACAGCGTTGACGGGCCTGCGCGTCGGTGAGGCGCGTGATCGTCCCGCACTGATCGACATGATGCAGCGGCTGGGTCGGGAAGCCGTAACGGCCGCGCAACGCGCGGGCGTAAAGCTTGATTTCGATAGCATCTGGGAACAAAACAGCCGGAACCTCGTCCGCACGGCCGCGAACAAGACATCGATGCTCCAAGACATAGAGGCAGGACGGAAAACCGAGATTGACGCCATTTCCGGCAGCGTTCTGAAATACGCCGAGAGCGAAATCGACTTCCCGTACACGCGAACGATCTATTCACTCCTGAAATCCATCGACGACAGCCGAGGCCACTGAGGTAGTCAGCAGGAAGGTCAATCGAGTGATTGCCAAGCTTCCGGAGATAGATGTTTCACCCGCTTTGAGCAGCACGCCATCGGGAATCGAGCAGGTTGGCCGCGAAATCAGGGCGGCGTCAGAAAATATCGGCTTCTACGCCATTCTGGGCCACGGGATTCCCGTCGACCTGCGGGCAGGAATTTTCGAAGCCAACGCGAGATTTCATGCATTGCCGACGGATCGGAAGCTCGAAGTCAAGCTGAACCCGTTCTTCCGTGGGTATCAGCCGCTCGAAGGCTCCACTTTGAAGATTTCGACCGTCGAGACGACGACAAAACCCAACCAAAGTGAGTCGTTTTTCATACGGCATGAAGTTCAGACGACTGATCCGGATTATGGCGAGCCCGTGCAAGGTCCCAACCAGTGGCCGCATGGGTTGCCGGGATTCCGCGAGGCCGTCCTCGCCTACCATGACGCCATGCGCGAGATGATGACGGCACTGCTTCCGGCATACGCATTCGCCATGGAGCAGGACATCAACGAGTTCCGATCTCTGTTCTCCCCGCCTTCGACGATCGTGCGCATGTTGCATTACCCACCGCATGACCAGCCGCGCGGCAACGGCGTGTTCGGTATCGCACCGCACACGGATTTCGGATTTGTCACAGTGCTTGCGCAGGACGGCGTCGGCGGATTGGAATACAAGCCCCGCGGTGGCGACTGGACCGCTGTACCAGTGATCGATAACGCGTTTGTTGTGAATTCAGGCGACGCCGTTCCCCGGTTCACAAACGGCCACTTCGCTTCAACGCCTCATCGCGTGATCAACACGTCATCTGAACACAGCCGATATTCCGTGGGCTTCTTTTTCGACCCGTCCCTCGATACAGTGATCGAGCCGCTGCCCGGCTTTGGCGGATCTGACGACGCGTCCCCGCCGGTGCGCTTTCGCGACCATCTCGTTGAGCGCCTCGATGCCAATTATCCCGAACGGGACCATGTTTGAGGCCCGGGGCACATGACCATTACCCTTTACGAACTGGCAGGCGCTGGTGACATTCGTCACAGCCCTTACTGCTGGCGCACCCTCATGGCTCTCAAGCACAAAGGGTTTGATGATTTCGAACGCGTTCCGGTTTACTTCCGTGATCGTTCACCCATCGCGTTCTCGGGTCAGACCAACATTCCCGTCCTCGTCGACAGCGAGAGATGGATCAATGATTCATGGGGGATCGCCTGCTATCTCGAGGATACATTCCCCGACCGGCCTTCATTATTGGGCGGCGACGTCGGGCGGGCCGAGTCCTACTTCGTCCATGCATGGGTCGAGACTCTGCTCGGGTGGAAAGCGGGACAGCCTGGGTACTTCGAAATTCTGGTCTGGGATGCATTCGAGCATCTCGATCCAGCCGACAAGGACTGGTGGCGAAAGGACAGAGAAGTACTGCTGGGACCGCTGGAAAACTACAGGGACGGCAAGCAACAACGAGCCGACGAGTTTCGCCCGAAGCTTGAGCCGCTACGTCAGACCCTGCTCAACCAGCCCTTCCTGTGCGGCAATTCGCCAGCCTATGCCGATTACATCGTGATCGGCGATTTCATCTGGGCACGGATGGTGAGCGAGTTCGAACTGATCGAGAGGGATGATCCGATCCATGACTGGATCGAGCGCATGCTCGATCTCTATGACGGCCTCGCCCGTGCCGGTGTAGAGGCTGGAGCCGCGTGGAGGCGTTCTAACCCCTCAATTCAGGAATGACCTCGCGGGCGATCCGCTCGAATCCCGATAGATCAGAGTCCAACACCGGGTAATCAAGCATGAACTCGGTGATTCCCAGTTCCTGGAACCTTTCAATCGTTTCGACAAACAGTTCCGCCGACGCATAGTATGGAATTGCATCGCTCGCATCCCGGGCGGGCTTGCTGAGGAGCACATAGGAACGGCGGATCTCAGCCGGATCACGACCGACAGCAGCGCAGTGATCATCAAGGATAGCGATCCTCTCGCGCGTCTCCTGGACCTGATCATCAAGCGTCTCACCACGGCCAATGCTGTTCCAGATATCCGCATATCGGGCGACATTCACCAGCATAATCGGGCCCACGGCGCCGATGGCGATCGGCGGGCGGGGCCGCTGAATGGGACGCGGAATCATCACGGCGTCACGGATCATGTAGTACGCGCCGTCGTAACTGGTCACCTCCTGCTTCAAAAGCAGGTCCACGATTTCGACGTATTCCCGGAATCGTGCAACGCGTTCCTTCAGTGGCCAGTTCGGCATGCCGGTCATCTCATAGGACGGATCGGACACGAGGCCAACGCCAAGGCCGACCACCAATCGGCCGTTCGAAATCTGATCCACGGTGAGCGCCTGGCGGGCCAGCATCGCCGGGTTCCGAAGAGGGATCTGTGTGACGTAGGTCGAAAGCTTGATGCGCGACGTTTCCGCTGCGGCCGCCGCCAGAGTTGTCCATCCTTCGAGCCAGGGGCTTGTCGGTGCGGGTCTGGGATAACGCCAGTCGATGAAATGGTCCGCAGTCGCAACGAGATCGAAACCCAGGTCTTCCACATGACGGAACCGTCGTAGCAATTCCTCTCCCGTCACATTGGGCAACAGAAGAACCTGGAATTCGTGGGCGTGGGCCACCGCTATATCTCCCGGGCCACTTGATGCCCGTGGACCACAGCCAACTCGATATCACGGGGCTGGAAGCAGTCGCCCACGGAGTAGACCTCGGGCAGTTTCGATAGGAGGTCCCGAAACAGGGCATCATCCGCCTCGCCACCGGCCGCCAGAACGACCGTATCGACGTTCTCGATGGTTCGAGGCTCCCATGTCACCACGTTGTAGGCGTCGACCGAGTCCTCGAGCACCTCCCAAACGCCAGTGAATGGAGTCAGCGCGACTCCCTTCTTCAGCAACTGCTCGGTGAGGTTATGCCAGGCCGGCCCCGGCATATGCCGTCCGACGTACTCGAGGCCCGTGGCAATCTCGACCTGCCGGCCTTGATCAACAAGATACTCTGCGACTGTCGGTGCCTCGGCCCTGCCCACCGTGTCGACAACGAGTACACGCTGGCCGATCTCCGCATTTCCCATCAGGACGTCTCGGGCGCTCAAAACATGCTTCTGGTTGGCGCCCAGTACCTCCGGCCGGAACGGTGCCGAACCCGTTGCAATGATCACCGCGTCTGGTGACTCGGCCAGCACGTCTTCCGCCGTGGCCTCACGTTCCAACCGAAGGTCCACTCCGAGTTTCGCCAACTGGCGTTCAAAGAAGAGAATAATCTCCTCGAAGATCTCGCGCGCGGGCGTGCGCATCACCAGATTAATCTGACCGCCCAGTCGCGGACCTTTCTCGAAGAGGACGACCGTGTGCCCACGCTCGGCGGCGATACGCGCCGCCTCACAGCCGGCCGGTCCTCCGCCCACAATGACGACCTTCTTTTCGACCTCCGCCGGCGGTAGTTCAGACCATTCCAATTCGCGCCCGGTCACGGGATTGTAGATGCAGCCGACGCCCATTCCGAGATCGACGTGCCCGACGCAGCTTTGCGTGCATGCGATGCAGGTGCGGATGTCGTCCGCCCGCCCCTCGCTTGCCTTGTTGGGCCAATGGGGATCGGCGATCAGAATGCGGGCCATGCCGATGATGTCGGCTTTCCCGTCGGCTATCATGGTGTTGGCCAGCGCCGGTGAATCGATTCGCCCCGTACCGACAACGGGCAGCGACGTGGCCTCCTTCAAACCGGCAGGAAGATGGGCAAACTGGCCGGGCTTGTAATAGTGGGACGGCCAGTGCTCCCGGCCGCTGCGCGGGCTCGCCACAAGGCCCTGCCACATATTGAAATAGTCGACCTTTCCGGCAGCCTCGATGATCCCGACCATTTGCTTGTAGTCCTCGAGCACAAGGCTGTAATCGACCAAATCATCATAAAACCGGATGCCCAATAGACGTTCAGGACCGACCGCGCCGCGCACGGCGTCGATGACCTCGTTCAGGAAGGTCATGCGCTCCGCGAGCGTTCCACCGCCGTACCTGTCTTCGCGGAAATTGGCCTTGGCGTTCAAAAAATTCGAAAAGAGATAGTCGACGCCAACGGCGAGTTCCACGCCGTCCATGTTGCCGCGTACGACACGATCCGCCGCAGCCTCGAACTGCCCCACGACTTCCTCTACCTCGGCGGTCGACATGGCGTGAGGGACGAACTGTGGCGATGAGAAATCTGGAGCCGGAACGGCAGACGCCGAGACGATTCGATTCTGTAGAAAGCCGGCTTCCGTCGGGCGGCGACCACGGTGACCGAGTTGCGCCAGCATGGGCACATCGTGGGCATGGGTTGCGTCGGCGAATTTCTTGTAAACCTCGGTGATCCGCTCGTCATAACTGCAAACATCGCGGGCGTGATCACCATCGTAGTGCGGCACGGTATGGCCGGTGACGATGATTCCGGCACCACCCCGGGCGCGTTCCCGCACGTAGGCGACATACTGGTCGGTGGGGATGCCGTCGCCGCTCTTGAACTGGGCCCCATGACCGGTGTTCATGATCCGATTTTTGAGGGTGTACGAACCGACCGTTATGGGTTCAAACAACTGGGGGAACGCGGCGGTCATCTATCGGTCCTGTTCCTGGCGTTACAGCAGGACTACCAACCGATTGCATAGGCCGGCCGGCGGGCGTCGGCGCCTCCGGTGTGAATTCCGGTATCCCATTCCTTGTGGATCATGCAGACGGATCCGGCCCGCCAGGTCCAGTCGGGCCACATGTCGACATCGTGACCATAGGACTCCAGGACGCTGGCAGTGGTCTCCTCGATCCGACTCTCCAGTTTGATCTTGGCGGGCTGATTGCCGTGCGGCTCAAACGAGTCGGGGAAACTATAGGTCGCGAACCGCGGTGCCTCGATGGCCTGCTGCGGGTTCATCCCCCATTGAACGACATTCAGGAAGCACTGGAGCATCGCCTGCACCTGGACGTCACCGCCGGGCGTCCCGAAGGGCATGACGAATTCGTTTTCGCGAATCGCCAGTGCCGGATTGGGCGTGAGCCGAGGCCGTTTGCCCGGCACGACCGATGCCGCGTGGTCCGGATCAGCCCACGACTGCGACCCACGCGAGGACGGACACAGTCCCGTTCCTGGCACGACCGGCGCATCGTTGGATGTGTCACTCGGCGTCGCCGAGAACACATTCCCATGACGATCGGTAACGCACACATATGACGTATCCAGCGCGGGCATCTGCGCCGCATCCGCGGGAATGTGCCCACCCGTATGAGTGGGGCCAATGGCCGCAACCGCCGAGGGATCACCGCCGGGCGGCATGTCGGGCCAGGCCTCGTCGGGCCGAATCAGCTCCCGGCGCCTTTCGGCGTAGGCCTCGGACAACAGGGCGTCCATAGGCACTTTCACGAAGCGGGGGTCGCCGTAATAGTGATGGCGATCCGCGAAGGCCAGTTTGATTGCTTCGATCAGGGTGTGAATGTAGGCCGGTGAGTTGTGGCCCATGGCACCAAGATCGAATCCGTCGAGAAGGCGAAGTGCCTGAGGCAGTGCCGGCCCCTGGCACCACGGTCCGCAAGCGTAGACACGTGTTCCCCGGTAGTCGATCGACACAGGCGGCTCGATACCGCTCTCAAAGTTCGCGAGGTCGGGCGCTCGCAAGAGGCCGCCGTTCTCCTCGTGAAACCTGACGATAGCCGCGGCGATATCGCCCTTGTAGAACGCGTCATGCGCGGCCTGGAGTCCGGCATCGCGTCCCCGCCCCGCAGCGGCCGTCTCTTCGTCGGCCATATACTGCAGGGTCCGCCCCAGATCACTCTGTACGAATAGATCGCCCACGTTCGGTGGACTTCCGCCCGGAAGATAGATAGCCGCATTGTCATCCCAGCGCCTGTACTTCTCCTCGTTGGCGCGGATCAGGTCTGCCATCAGCGGGTACATGACGAAGCCTTCCGATGCGAACCGGATCGCGGCGGCGGCGACGTCCGAGAAACTCATCGAACCATAGCGCCGAAGTGCTGTGATCCAGGCGTCGGGTGCCGCGGGAACGACGGTCCGGAGTATCCCTTCCGGAACGTGTCCATCGTGCTCGCGTCGAAACACCTCAGGATCCGTCGCAGCGGGCCAGGTCCCGAGACCACTGATTGTCACCACCTCCCGCGAATCCGCCAGGTAGATGATGATCGGTGCCACGCCCGCCACGTTGACCAGTTCGCTCTGCAGGACACCAAGCGCGATTCCGCCGGCACATCCCGCATCGATGGCATTGCCACCGGCTTCCAGGACCTCGAACGCGGCATGCGCTGCCAGATAGTGACCTGCGACCGCCATGTGGCGCGTCCCGGCAATGGCGGGCCGAAGCGTTATCGGGCCTTCCTGGCTCCCTGAGTCCGTCAGTCCATCGATAGGCATGGCAGGATCCTTCCTTCGGGCCGGCTCACCGTGGTGGCATCGACGATCCTGCTATATTGAGCTACCACGCCAGGCCCGGCAAATCGTTCAGGCGCCTCTCAACCGTGTTTGAAATCCTGTCACCAGGCACCACGCCGTTCGCCCAGATCTCCTGGGGAGCCATCGGCACCATCGCCCTGATCTACTTCGGGTCGTTCTTCATCCGAGGAACCTTCGGATTTGGCTCCGGCGTGCCGGCGATCCTGCTTGGATCCTACATCCTGGAGCCGCATCACGCAGTCCTGCTTCTCCTCACCTGCTCGAGCATCAGCCATGTCCAATTCATCTGGCACGGCGTGCGCCACGCGGACTGGGGAGTCGCATGGGTCATCCTGGTTTTCCTGATACCGGGGGTGATCGGTGGTGTTTGGGTGTTTCGCGAATTGAGCGCAGCCTGGTTGACGCTGGTTCTTGGCGTCGTGATCACGGCTATCGTGGCGATCAGTTTCACTGACGTCATGGTCCGTCTGGAAGAACGGGTGAACATCCGGTCGCCGTGGATCTCCGGAACCCTCGCAACCCTTTCAGGCTGGATTGCCGGCGCCGTCGGGGCCGGTGCCAACTACCTGACCGTCGCGTATCTCCGGCATGCCTGTCCCACGGCAGCCAAACTTCGGGCCACGGGTTTCACCTTGAGCACAGTGTCGATTATCGGCCGGATCATCGTGACCTCGATCGCTGGTTTGATCTCGCCTCAGATCATCGCGGAAACCATCGTACTCGCCCCGGTCGTCATCACCGGTGGTTGGATGGGCGCAAGATTTTTCCGCGCTCTGCCGGGCGCCCGATTCGATCAGGTGTTCCGGGTGTTCCTGCTGCTCGTCGCGATCAGCGTGATCGGAAAGGGAATCGTTCAGGTCACATAGGTCGCTAACAAATTCGTGATGGGCAAAATTCCACTGCACAGCGTATCTGTAGTGTTCACCGGTTGGCATCACGCCGACATCCTTCACCGCACGGGTGTTTCGCGGTCGGTTTTGCTATATCGTCCGCACGGCTGCACGCATCGTTGCGCCGAGCGGTCGCGCGCTGTTGCGGCGCATTTAAACGTGGAGAGTTCATGTCGATCGATACTGCAGAAAAAGACGCCCCGCGCCTCGATCCCGCAAAGTTTCATGACCCGGAAATAACGGCCGACGGGTCCACGCGGGCCTCTGTTGCGCTCAAAGAGCTTGAGACTCTGTGGTTCAATACCGGAACGCTCTGCAATCTGACCTGCATCAACTGTTATATCGAGTCGAGCCCTACCAACGACCGCCTTGTCTACATAACGGCGGCGGAAGTGCGTGTTTATCTCGATGAAATCCGCCGTGACGGCTGGGCGACCCGCGAGATCGGCATTACCGGCGGCGAACCATTCATGAATCCCGAGATCATCGACATCATTGAGGCAAGCTTGTCATGCGGATTCGAAGTTCTGGTGCTGACCAACGGCATGCGCCCCATGATGAAACTGCAGGACGGCCTGCTGCGATTAAACGAAACCTACGGACAGCGATTGAAGATTCGGGTTTCGATCGACCACTACACGCCGGCCCTCCACGAACTCGAGCGCGGCGAGCATAGCTGGGAACGGACATTGCCCGGTCTCAAGTGGCTTTCGGAACATGGATTCCATATCAATGTCGCAGGCCGCACTCTCTGGGCCGAATCCGAGGACACGTTGAGGGCGGGATACGCCAAGTTGTTCGCCGCCGAAGAAATCCATGTGAATGCCGACGACCATGGTGCCCTCGTCCTGTTCCCGGAAATGGACGAGACCATCGATGTGCCAGAGATCACGACTGCCTGCTGGGACATCCTGGGCGTCAATCCCGACGACGTGATGTGCGCCACATCGCGCATGGTGGTGAAGTGTAAGGGCGCCGATCGACCCGTGGTTCTGCCGTGTACGTTGCTACCCTATGACGAACGCTTCGAGATGGGCGAGAGTCTGGCGGACGCCACGGACGCCATCCCGCTGAACCATCCCCACTGTGCCAAGTTCTGCGTACTCGGCGGCGGGTCCTGCTCTGTCGCCGACTGATCCCTGCGCCATCAGTTGCGATTCCTCCTCAGCGCCTATTCCTGACTGAGGACCGGAGGCGCGACACCAACCTCCTCGCAAGCGGCAGCGACGATTGCGGAAAAGTCCTTGTTGCCGAATTCGGACTCCAGCAACTCATCGTAGTACGTGAGCGCCAGATCCGCGAGCGGCGTGTCCACACCAACCTCGTCGGCCATGCGAATACCGAGCGACAGGTCCTTGCGCGCCAGCGGCATGGCGAAGCCCGGTTCGAGATTGCCAGCGAACAGCTTGGGAAGCCACCCGGTCGACAGACAACCGTTGGTCGCCGTTGTCCCCGTGATCACCTGCCAGACCGTGTCAGCCGGCAACCCCGCCTTCAGCGCCATCGCAAACGCTTCGGCGTTGGCCTTGGCTGTGATCATGGTGAGAAAATTGTTCACGAGCTTACAGCGGATGCCAGAGCCGACGGGCCCACAATGGATAATTGTCTCACCCATCGCTTCGAGCAGCGGGCGGACGCGCTCGACGTCTTCCGCCTGCCCTCCCACCATGAACATGGATGTTCCGGCGATTGCCTGCGGCGGCAGACGGCCCACCGCCGCGTCGACAAAGGTCATCCCGGCCGACGCTGCCTTTTCCGCCAGCTTGTCGGTGGTACCGGGATAGATCGTGCTCGTATCCAGCACGATCATGCCGGGGTGGCCGCTGTCGATGAGACCTCCGGGACCGGACACGACCTCTTCAACATGGGGAGAATCGGGCAGCATCGTGATGACGATGTCATTCGCCTCTGCAACCTCGGCAATGCTTCCCGCGCCCGTTGCGCCCAGTTCCAGCAATGGCGGGATCTTGGACTGATCGATATCGAAGACCGTGACCTTGAACCCCTTACGCAGCAGATTGCTGGACATGGGCGTACCCATTACGCCCAATCCGATGTAGCCGACCCCTTCCATGAACTTCCTCCCGTCTGGCGAATTCCTGATTGCGTGCGATACTAGTCGAGCAATACGCCAACCGCGACCTTACATGCGGTTGCCGCTGTCGGACCGCTTACCTAGATTTGGCTCGCCACCCGGAATCCCATCAACAGCGAGGAATAGTACTTGGACTTCAGCCTGAGTGAAGAACAGCGCGCGCTGCAGGAAACGGCCCGCCGGTTCGTCGGCGAACAGCTCGTCGATGTTGCTCGCGAAATGGAAGAGACGGACAGCGCAGTGCCGGCGGACGTGCGCAAGCGCATGGCCGAAATGGGATTCCTCGGCATAAATGTGTCAGAGGAATACGGGGGTATCGGTCTCGGTAACCTTGAAGCCATCCTGGTCATCGAGGAATTTGCAAAAATCTCTACGGCCCTGGCCTTTCCGATATTCGAGAGCTGTGTCGGACCGGTGAAAGCCATTGAACATTTTGCCAACGAGGATCTGCGCCAGCGCGTGCTGCCTGCGGTGTGTCGCGGCGATGTGATGGTTGCTGTCTCGATGTCCGAACCTCAAGCCGGATCCGCGCTGACGGATCTGACCACCCGCGCGGACGTGCGAAACGACAAGATCGTCCTCAATGGCCAGAAAAGGTGGTGCTCGGGCGGCGGACATTCCGACGGATACGTCGTTTATTGCCGCATGAGCGACGACCCGGGCTCCAAGGGTGTCGGCGCAGTCTTTGTCGAGAAGGACACGCCTGGCCTCAGCTTCGGCAAACGCGAACAACTAATGGGTTTTCGCGGCGTTCCCTCGACGGACATCTTCTTCGACAGTGTCGAATTGCCGTTGGAGAACCAGATCGTGCCCGCCGGAAGTTTTCGCCAGCTCATGGAAGCTTTCGACCTGGAACGATGCGGCAATTCGACCATGTCGTTGGGTCTCGCGGCAGGCGCACTGGAATCGGCACTGGAATATGTCGAAGAGCGCCAGCAGTTCGGCAAACCGATCGTCGAGTTCCAGGCCGTGCAGATGAAGCTGGCGGAAATGGCCATGCGCGTCGAAGCATCGCGCCTGTTGATTTATCGGGCGGTGGCCAATGCGAGCGAAGGGCTGCCCAGCGTGTTCGAATCTTCCGTTGCAAAGTGCTTCGCCAACGAGATCACCCGCGAGGTCTGCGGGACGGCACTGCAACTGTTCGGGGCCTATGGCTATTCGAAGGAATTCCCCATGGAGCAGCGATTCCGCGATGCCTGGGGCTGGGGCATTGCCGGCGGTACCATCGACATTCAAAAGATCAACATCGCGAGCGCCATGGTCGGGCGCAGGTTCAATCAGCGCTGGACAGCGTGATCAACAGGCTCAAAAACACGGAAAAGGGTAGAATGGGTTTGCGACATAGAGGAGCCGAAACATGAGTGGTCCGCTCGACGGCATACGCGTCATCGATCTGACGACGGTCCTTCTCGGACCGTTCGCTACCCAGATTCTGGGCGACATGGGCGCTGACGTGATCAAGGTCGAAGCACCCAGTGGTGACCCCATGCGAGGTCTCGGGCCCAAACGGTCCGACGGGATGGGCCCGGTGTTCCTCAACAGCAACCGCAACAAACGCAGCCTTGTTCTCGACCTGAAGGCCGACAAGGGCCGTGACGCCATGCTCAAACTGGTGGAGACGGCCGACGTATTCTTCCACAACATGCGACCGCGAGGTGTCCGTAGTCTCGGGCTTGCCTATGACGACGTACGCCAAGTCAATCCACGCCTCATTTACTGCGGCGCGTACGGCTATCGGGAGGACGGGCCCTACGGCCACAAACCCGCCTACGACGACATGATTCAGGCGGCCTCGGGCCTTGCCATGCTGCAAGCGGAGGTCAGCGATCGACCCGCCTACGTGGCAAACGTCATCTGTGACAAGATCGTCGCCATGACGGCGGCGAGCGCGGTCTCCATGGCACTGTTCCATCGCGAGCGCAACGGTGTCGGCCAGAATCTCCAGGTCCCGATGTTCGAGACCATGGTGAATTTCCTGCTGCCCGAACACTGGATGGGTATGACCTTCGAGCCGCCGCTGGGACCACCCGGCTATGAGCGCGTCCTGTCGCAATCACGCCGGCCCTACAAGACGAAAGACGGGTATGTCGCTGCATTGCCCTATTCAGACCGCCAGTGGGAGGCCTTTTTCCGGCTGGTCGACCGTGAAGAATTGTTACAGGACGCCCGATTCAGCACCCTCGACGAACGGGTGAATCATATCGAGGATCTCTACGGTGAACTGGCCGATATCCTTGCCACGCGAGACACCGCAGAGTGGATGGAGCTGTTGGACGAGGCACAGATTCCGGTGATGGCCGTCAATTCGATTGATGACCTCGCCAGCGATCCCCATCTCGTTGAAACCGGCTTCTGGAACATGATGGAGCACCCGACTGAAGGCGCCCTGCGCCTGCCGGGAATCCCCGTGGATTTCTCCGAATCTCCCGGAGAGGTGCGCCTGCCGCCACCGCGCCTTGGTGAGCATACAGCCGAAGTCCTTGGAGAAGCGGGGCTTTCCGAAACAGAGATCGGCGAACTCTTGAACAGTGGCGTCGCAGCTGCCTGACCTACAACTCGGTCGAATCGCTACCAGCGGCAACCAAGGATGCGCTGAAATTCAATCCTTCACGGTCACGACGTAATCCGACGCCGTCTTCAACTCTGGATCGAAGCGTGTTCGCCCCGTGTAGTTGATGTGCATGCCATAGGTATGAAGCGACAGTGTCGTGCGTTCGCCATCGTTCCGTACCGTATGGATGTCGTCACCGAGGAACGACGACAACGTGTCGACCGTGAGTTTCCGCTCACCAACGCGCTTTAGGTCTGCGAACCCCGGTTCGAACCATCATCGAGACGTTCCCTCAGAATCTCGCTTTCCTCACCGTCGAGCCCGACAACCACACCCCACGTCTTGTGATTGTGCGCCGGCGTCCCGCGGCCCGGTAGCCAGGAGAACAAGAACACCGGAAGGCTGTGATCTTCTTCTTCATGGAGCAGATGCAGACCGAAGCCCTGATTCGGATCACATTCGTAGTGCTCGTCCTGGATCCAGCCCGGGGTCGTCGAGATCGTCCTGGCCAATCTCATAATGTGAGGCTCCAGCAATTTGACGATTCGGCGCTCGTCGGTCTCCTTGCGCGCGATCCGGCACAAGTCTTCGACAAATTCCGGGACATCTTAAGTGCTCATGTTGCTCTCCCCCAATTGTGCCGGAGACCGATACCGACACGAAATCGGTCAGACAGGCCGATCGCCCTGGACCGTAAACCGGTATCCGTGTCGGACCTCGGGGTAATAATCGAACATGGCGTAGTGTTGAGCACAGCGGTTGTCCCAGAACGCGACCGAGTTCTCCCGCCAGTTAAAACGGCAATGATACTTTGGTTGGCGAATATGCTCGTAGAGCATTCCGAGAATCGCTTCGCTTTCCCTCGAAGTCATGCCTTTCAGGTGCGACGTGAAAATCTCGTTCACAAACAGCGCCCTGCGCCCCGTCACCGGATGGGTACGCACGACGGGATGCTCTGCAACGGGCGGTGTCTCGTCGCGTCGCTGGGGGCGCTGCTCCTGCCGGCCGTCATAGGCCTTTTCCGCGCTGTGCACCGCAGTGAGCCCGAGAAGGAACTGCTGCATGGTCCCCGACAGGTCCTCATAAGCTGCGTACATACTGGCAAACAGCGTATCGCCGCCGGTCTTCGGCGTTTCAGTCAGGAAAAGGATGCTGCCCATGGGCGGTTCGGGATCGCACGATACGTCGGAATGCCAGCCGCCGCTCCCCGCCGCGAATTTCGTGGTCTCGTCGGAACGGATGACCAGCAATTCAGGATGTCCGATGTCGTCCGATCCGAACATGGGGTGGATGTGCAGTTCACCAAAAAGACGGGCGAAGGCCTTGTTCTCGTCAATAGACATGCGCTGATCTCGAAAGAAGATGACCTGGTGCTCCATCAGGGCGTCATGAACCTCCTTGAAGGTCTGATTTCCCAACGGCTGCGACAGATCAACGCCACTGATTTCTGCGCCGATACGCGGAGTCAGAGAATCTACCTGGATGGTTTCGTAGTTCATCTCTCGCTTCTCCAGAACGCTCATGCAGTTTCGAGCAACCCGAAGCTTCCCGGGCGGGGACATATTACACGGTCTTGTTTGCTGAGGACCAAGCCGCAGGGTTAGCACTTCCCCCAGCCGCTGTGCTAAGGATTCCGCCTCTCACAAGCTCGTTTCCGAAGTCATAGGAATAAAGGCATGGCCCACCTGATAGGTGTCGACGTCGGCGGCACAAATACAGACCTCGTGTTCGTTGACACCGAGGCAGGCGAACTGCGCGTCGCGAAAGTGCCCTCCACGCCGGCAAACCAAGCGGACGGGCTGATGCACGGCATCAACGTCCTGGGGATGCCGCTTGAGGATGTCGAGCTCCTCATCCACGGCACCACGGTGGCGACGAATGCGGTGATCGAACGCAAAGGCGCCCGATGCGGCCTGATAACAACTAAAGGGTTTCGGGATGTACTCGAAATGGGGCGGCGCGATCGACGGCAGGTCTATGGCCTTCATGGCGATTTTGAGCCCCTCATCGACCGCGTAGATCGACGCGAGGTCGACGAGCGCGTGAGCGCACAGGGTGAGCTTCTGACTCCCCTCGATCCGGAGGAGGTGAAAGCCGTCGCCAAGTCGCTCGCGGAGGACGGTTGTGAAGCCCTGGTCATTTCCTTCATGCACGCCTACGCGAACACCGAGAACGAAGAGGCCGCGGGCAATGCAGCCCGCGAGGTTTGGCCCAACGACTTCGTCGTGACCAGTTCCGAGGTATTACCCGTGGTCCGGGAGTTCGAGCGGACCAGCACGGCGACCGTCAGCGGCTACGTGCAACCTCTGATTTCCCGATACCTCTCACGGCTGAGTGAACGTCTCAACGAAGGCGGCTACGACAAGGATTTTCTGGTCGTCCAGCTGAACGGCGGGGTGATGACGTCTTCGGTTGCCGCGCGGCTCGCATCCAACACAATCCTGTCGGGACCTGCTGCAGGAGTGACCGCAGGCGCCGCGATTGCCTCCGACATGGAAATCGAGAATGTCGTGTGTTGCGACATGGGCGGCACAAGTTTCGACGCCTGCATCATCCGCGGCGGCCAGCCTGTGACCGCCAATGAGAAGTATCTCGATTTTCGTATCGTACTCAGCCTGCCGATGCTCGACGTCGATGCCATCGGTGCCGGTGGCGGCAGCATTGCCCGAATCGATTCCTCCGGGATCATTGAAGTGGGTCCGGAAAGTGCCGGCGCCGACCCTGGCCCTGCCTGCGCCGGGCGTAGCGGCACCGAACCCACCGTCACGGATGCGAGCCTCGTGCTCGGTTACCTCGATCCCCAGGAGGCGATTGGCCGCGATGAAGGCGTCGGCATGGACGTCGACCTCGCCCGCGCGGCGATTCAGGAGAAGATCGCGGGTCCGCTGGGCCTGGCCGTGGAGGACGCTGCGGAAGCCATCCTCACGGTTACGGGTGCCAAAATGGCAGGTCACGTCCGGAGGAATCTACTCGGCAAGGGGCTGGATCCCCGAGAATTCTCGGTGATCGCCTTTGGAGGCGCTGGGCCTGTACACGTCAACCGGATCACGCGTGAGGTCGGCTTCAAATCCGCCATTGTCCCTGCATACCCGGGACTTACATCGGCATTGGGATGCGTTCTTGGACGCCTGCGCCATGATTTTCTGCGCACGGTCAACGTGCCATTGAGCACGCTCGATCCTGCTGCCCTGGACAAGATCTTTGCAGAGGAGGTTCAGAAGGGCCGAAGTCTGCTGGAGTCTGAAGGCGTTCCTGAAGACCGGATCACGGCGACGCTGGGGGCGGATATGTGTTACGCCGGGCAGGCCTATGTCATTCAAGTGACCTTCCCGACGGGAGAGGCGTTGACGAAGGACTCGATCAAGTCGGCGTTCGACGACGCCTATCATGAACGTTTCGCAAATCTACTGCCCCATGCAGACGTGAAAATAATCAGCACGCGGGTGACCGTCGCAAGCACTGAGGATGTGCCATCCGTCGCTGATCTCACTTCCACGACCGCAACCACCGAGCCAACGGCAACGACCACACGCGCCTATTTCGGCGGTGCCTGGATCGATGCGGCGAAGTATCGACGGACAGAGCTTCCCGCCGGATTCCGAATCGTTGGACCCGCACTGCTCACACAAGCGGACTCCACAACCTTGATTGAGCCGGGATTTTCCGCAACGGTACACCCGACCGGCAATCTGCTGATTGAGGCCATCTCGTAGGTGTGACGATGCGCAACATCGATCTCACGACACTCGCGGTGATCCGCGGCGCCCTCGAACAGATCGCGGGTGAGATGGACACAGTGCTCTCCACAACCGCGATCTCTCCCGTGATATCAGATGCCTGGGATCGCGCCAGCGCAGCCGTGCGGGACATCCTGTTCCATGGCGCCGAACGCGTGCGCCAAACCTTGTGATGTGGAATTCTAGTCAGATACTGATGATCACCGAATACACAGAAGGACCGCCGACTCAGGCGATCGCATAGAGGCCACCATGCGCAATATCGACCCGACCACGCTCGCCGTCATCCGTGGCGCTCTCGAGCAAATCGCCGACGAGATGGATACGGTGCTGTCCACCTCCGCGTTCTCTCCGATCATCTCCGATGCCTGGGACCGCGCCAGCGGCATCTTCCACCCGCAGACAGGCGAAGTGATCGTTCAAGGACAGACGGGTCTGCCGATCTTCATCGTTGTCATGCAGCACACGGTGCAGGAGGTGCTCAAGGATCATCCGCCTGAGACCATGAAGCCCGGCGACGTGTTCATCGTTAATGACCCCTATCGCGGTGGTACGCACACCATGGACGTCAAGTTCGTCCGCCCTTTCTTCCGCGACGGTGAACTCAAGGCATTGCTGGCAAATACGGGGCATTGGCCGGACGTCGGCAGCATGACGCCTGGCGGCTTCACGACCACGGCAACTGACGTCTACCAGGAAGGTTTCCGCGTACCGCCCGTAAAAATCTACGACGGTGGTGTATACAACCAGATCCTGGCAGATGTCATGTTTCACAACATGCGCGTGGCGCACGAACGCCGGGGCGACATGGCGGCACAGCTCAACTCTTTGGAAATGGGTGACAAGCGCCTGAATGAGTTTTTCGACCGCTTTGACGACGACACCATATTCGCCTGCATCGATGAGCTGAAGGATCGTTCCGAGAGGCTGATGCGCGATCGAATTTCTGAAATTCCTGACGGCACATACCAGTTCGTCGACCACATGGACTCTGATGGTCTCGACGAAGGCCGGCTCAGGTTCGATATCAAGATGATCGTCAAGGGAACGAACATCACATTCGACCTTTCGGGAAGTTCACCCGAATGCCGCGGGCCATTCAACAGCCCCTACAGCAATACGGTGACCGGAACAATGATCGCCGTAAAGCACGTGTTCTGGGAAATTCCCATCAACTCGGGTTGCTTTGAGCCATTTGACTGGATCATTCCCGAGGGGACCATGCTCAACCCGCGGGAACCCCGACCGGTATCCGGCACGACGACGGAATCCTGCAACATGATTGTCAGCACCACACTCGGCGCACTCGCGAAAGCCGTCCCCGGCTGCGTGCCGGCAGGATATTTCGCAACGGGATCAAACGTTTGCCTGGGTGGCACGCACCCGGACTATGGAGAGTACGCGACCCTGCTGCTGGTCGGCGGCGGTATGGGCGGTAATCCAGACGGTGACGGCCTGAACAATGGGTGCCCGGCGGTCGGCGGTTCGCGCAATGGTTCACTCGAAATCACGGAACAATCGGTGCCCTTCATCTACACGAAGTACGGACTCCGCGATGGATCCGGGGGCGATGGTGAGTTTCGCGGTGGACTCGGTGTCGAAGCGTCTCTGCAACTCCGGGAAGGGGAAGGCTACCTGACCTTCCTCGGGGATCGGGGAACGACGGGCGCCTACGGTCTCGAAGGTGGCCAGCCGGGCGCCACTGCTGATCACGTTTTCCATACAGGCGGCGAAACCTGGCAGGCGCCACACAAGACAAAAATTGACCGCGTCTATCTCAAGCCCGGCGACGGCATGACCGTCCGCACACCGGGCGGCGGCGGTTACGGTGACCCGGCCAATCGTACTTCGGATGCCCGTGCACACGATCTGCGCCGTGGCTATGTTGGATCGACAGCCGTAGCTGCCGAATAACTCGGGGTATCTGTTACCCACGATAAGGTTTGGGCGGAAATGTTGATCGACAGTCCCGTCTTGGTGGCGGCATTACCAGCGGCGAATTGGCTTCTTGAGCCCATGGTTTCATGACGGCTGACGGAAACATCGACCCGACCACCCTTGCGGTCATCCGCGGCGCGCTCGAACAGATCGCCGACGAGATGGACACAGCACTTTCCACGTCCGCGATTTCACCGGTGATATCCGACGCCTGGGACCGTGCCAGCGGCATTTACCATCCGCATACCGGCGAGGTGATCGTTCAGGGCCGAACGGGTGTTCCTATCTTCATCATCGTGATGCAGCACTCGGTCCAGGAAGTGTTGAAGGACTTTCCGCCGGAGAGCATGGCGCCGGGTGACGTGTTCATCGTCAATGATCCGTACTGGGGCGGCACGCATACGCCAGACATCAAATTCGTTCATCCCTTCTTCCGCGACGGCAAGCTCAAGGCGCTTCTGGCGAACTCCGGGCATTGGCCTGACGTGGGCGGCATTACCTTCGGGGGTTTCACCACGACGGCAACCGACATCTATCAGGAAGGATTCAGGCTGCCACCGGTCAAAATCTACGATCAGGGTGTCTATAACAAGACCCTCGCCGAGGTGGTGTTCTACAACATGCGCGTGTCGGATGACCGCCGAGGAGACATGGTGGCACAGCTCAATTCCCTGGAAATGGGTGCACAATGTCTCAACGAATTCTTTGACCGGTTCGATGACGACACCATCTTCGCCTGCATCGATGAACTCAAGAATCGCTCAGAACTATTGATGCGGGAATACATCGCCGCAATCCCCAATGGCACTTATGAGTTCTGCGATTACATGGATTCGGACGGCGTCGACGAAGGCCGGCTGAAGATCGACGTCAAGATGATCGTCGATGGTTCCAATATCACTTTCGATTTGTCAGGCAGTTCACCGGAATGCCGTGGGCCCTTCAATAGTCCCTATAGCAACACGGTCACCGGCACCATGATTGCCGTAAAGCACGTGTTCTGGGACGTTCCCATCAATTCCGGCTGCTTCGAGCCCTTCGACTGGATAATTCCCGAAGGGACGATGCTCAACCCCCGGCCGCCACGATCCGTCTCCGGCTGTTCCACGGAAACATGCTGTCGGATCGTCAGCACGGTTCTGGGCGCGTTTGCACAAGCCTTGCCGGGCCGCGTACCTGCCGATTACTTCACCACCGGGTCGAATGTCTGCCTCGGCGGCACCAGCCCGAACTATGGCGAGTACGCTAGTCTGCTCTTGTTCGGCGGAGGCTTGGGCGCCAATCCGGATGGGGACGGACTGAACAATGGCAACCCGGCGGTTGGCGGTGCACGCAACGGCTCCATCGAGATCACCGAACAGACGGTGCCATTCCTGTTTACGAAGTACGCCCTGCGCGAAGGCTCTGGAGGCAATGGCGAGTATCGCGGCGGGCTCGGCGTCGAGACGCCGCTGCACATTCGTGAAGGCGAGTCTTATCTGACCTTCCTCGGCGATCGAGCGCATTCCGGTCCGTACGGGCTCGAAGGGGGAGGATCCAGAGCAACATCGGATCATGAGTTTCATATCGACGGCAGGTACTTCCAGGCGCCGCACAAGAGCAAGATCGACAATCTCTATCTGAAGCCGGGTGATGGCGTGGTCGTCCGTACGTCGGGTGGTGGCGGCTACGGTGATCCCGCTAAGCGATCGGAGAAAGCTCGGGCGACAGACATGCGACGCGGTTATCTCGGCCATGCTGCCGGCGCCGCAAACTAGGTAATACAGAGAGGACTCACATGGCATTTCCAACTCAAGCCCGCGCAGTCGTCATCGGCGGTGGCGTCGCCGGTTGCTCCACCGCCTATCGTCTTGCCGAGCTCGGCTGGAAAGACATCGTCCTGATAGAACGCAACACCATCTCCTCCGGAACCACCTGGCACGCGGCCGGCGACGTCAATATCATCCGCAATTCGCTCGAGATGATGCAGATCATCCGCGACAGCGTCGTGCTCTACACGTCGGCATCCGAGGAAACCGGTCAGGATATCGGGTTCAAGCACTGTGGGCTGATCTCGCTGGCCCAGACCGAAGAGCGCATGACGGATTATCGCCGGCAGATCGCGCTGTTCCGTTCCATCGATGGCGAAGCCGATGTCGTGCCACCGGAGCAGGTCGCGCAACTCAACCCCTTCGTCCGCAACGACGACATCCTGGGCGCCCTGCACGTGCCGGAGGCCTACCGGGTCAACCCGGCCGATGTCGCCCAGGCCGTATCGAAGGGTGCGCGGAACAAGGGCGTCACGATCATCGAAAACACGCTCGTGACCGGTATCGAGACGAAACGGGTGGGTCAGATGCAAGAGGTCGTCGCGGTCGAGACCGATAAGGGCCGTATCGCCTGTGAGACCGTCGTGCTCTCAGGCGGCGCCTGGTCCCGTGACATCGGCCGGCTAGCAGGTATTTCGGTGCCGCTACACGCGGTTGAGCACAGTTACCTGATCACCAACGTGATCGAGGGCGTCGACGACCGGCTGCCGATTTCGCGCGACCCCGACAATTACATCTATTCGCGCGAGGAGGTAGGCGGCTTCCTCATCGGCTTCTTTGAGCCACATGCAAAACCTCTGTCAAAGGTGCAACTGCCGGATGATTTCTCCTTCGCCAGCCTGCCTGAGGATTGGGATCATCTGGAACCTCACATCGCCAATGCAGTCAACAGGTATCCAGCGCTGGAGACAACCGGCATCAAACTCCTGTTCACGGGACCCGAGAGCTTCACCCCGGACGGCACCTTTCTCATGGGCCCGGCACCGGACGTGCGCGGCCTCTTTGCCCTGACCGGCATGAACTCGTCAGGCATCGCCATGTCGGGCGGTGCGGCCAAGGTTCTCGCCGAATGGATCGACGGAGGAGAACCTCCAATCGATATCACGGGGCTCGACATAAGACGTTTCCCGCGCCTGTTGGGCAACACTGCCTGGGTGGCGGAACGCGCCAAGGAATTACCGAGCTGGCTGTTCGAGGCCGGTCTGCCACGACGGGAACACAAACACGCACGTGACCTGCGCCTATCACCGTTCCACATCCGGTTTGAGTCCGCGGGAGCGAGGTTCGGCCAGGCGGCAGGCTGGGAACGCCCCAACTGGTTTGCACCGAATGGCAAGAACGTCGATGACCCACTGACCTGGAAGAGGCCGGGTTGGTTCGATGTCGTTGCTGAAGAGCACAAGGCGGCGCGTGAAACCGTCGCGTTGTTCGAACGCACGCCTATGGCCAAGATCCTAATCGAAGGACCTGACGCCGAGGACCTGCTTCAGAAGGTCTGCGCCAACGACGTGTCCGGGGCCGACGGGCGGTTGATCTATACCGCCATGCTGAACACCAATGGCGGCTTTGAGTCTGACCTCACGGTGACGCGTCTCGCCGGAGACCGCTTCCTCCTCATCACAGGAGCTAACGAAGGTGTGCGCGACCAGGATCACATCGCGCGCAACGCTGGTGATGCGCGCGTGACCATCACGGATGTGACCAGTGCCTACGCCGGACTCGCTTTGAGCGGGCCGAACACCCGTGAACTGCTGTCTCGCATCACCGAAAACGACTTATCCGACGACGCCTTCTTGTACCTGACGGCCCAGGAGGCATGGATCGGCCCGGCGGTTGCCTGGGCGCTGCGGGTCTCGTATGCGGGAGAGCTCGGCTGGGAGCTGTTCATTCCGACGGAGAGCGCCGCAGCGGTGTACGATGCCATCGTCGCTGCCGGGCAAGATCTTGGCCTGACCCACGCCGGCACATACGCCTCCAACACGCTGCGCATGGAAAAGGGATTCCGCTCCTGGGGTCACGACATCACGCCGGTGGAAACGCCTCTGGAGGCAGGTCTTGGCTTCGCCGTCCGCTTCAACAAGGACACACCATTTATCGGACGCGACGCGCTGCTACGCCAGCGGGACGGAGGCGTGCGAAAGCGCATGGTTATGTTCACAACGGACGAATACGAACTCTGGCCGGTTGTGAATGAACCCATCCGACGTGATGGCGAGGTCGTCGGCCACCTCACCTCATCGGGCTACGGCTACTCACTCGGCAAAATGGTCTCGATGGGCTTTGTGAGAAACGGTGGTGAGGCAGTGGAAGATGACTTCATCAACACCGGCGCATATACCATCGACATCGCCGGGGAGCGCATCCCGGCCGAGGC
>MDTE01189634.1_pt1 | contig 29266 bp, 28 predicted proteins | sample 811231 | NCBI WGS metagenome assembly MDTE01 (sample SAMN05326651, study PRJNA326480) | marine metagenome | isolation source: seawater | place: Indian Ocean: Red Sea | collected 2010 | reverse complement strand
TGACATGGTCCCGGTGCGTGCACTACCTTTGAGGACAGTAATGGCCAACCGGGTGACTGAACTCGCCACGACGGGCTGGATCGCCGCACACCGTGAACTAGTTCTCGAAGACGGCCAGCAAGGTCATCTTTGGGACTCGAGCATCGCTGGCGGTCCCAGCCCACTACCGACGCTACTGCTATACACCGTCGGACGCCGTGCGGGCGTGAGAGCATCATGCCACTGCTATCCGGTACAGTTGACGGCGACGCCAAACACCCTGGTTGGAATCAGAATCCGTGTGCCCGTCCGAAAGTCACCATCAAGCTCGATGAAGAGAGTTTATCCGCGACTGAGCGCAAAGCTTCCGATGAGGAACGACACCGCATCTGGCAATAGATGGTCGAGGTCTATCCGCAGTTCGCAGACTATGAGAAACGTCTGGAGCCACACGTGATTCCGGTCGTGGTCCTCGAGCGGTCGTGACGACTCACCCATGAGCGTCATCATTTTCGCTGACAGGCTACGGCAGATCGTGCGCGGCATTTGTGTTGCCGCGGGCAGCGAAACTGCCGAGGCAGATGCAGTTGCCGACAATCTGGTCATGGCCAATTTGATGGGCCATGACAGTCATGGCGTCGGCATGCTGCCGCGCTATATCGGTTGTGTGCAGCTCGGTTCGCTGAAGCCGAACACCCATGCGAGCATGGTAGTGGACAGCGGCGCGTTGGTGGTCGTCGATGGACAGGCCGGCTATGGCCAGGTCATCGGAGCCGAAGCCATGGACATCGGTATTGGCCGCGCCAGAGAGCATGGCGTGTGCGTCGTCGCGGTGCGCAACTCCTTTCATCTGTGTCGTATTGGTGCCTGGGCCGAGCAGTGTGCAAAGGCCGGGTTTGTCTCCATGCATCACACCAATGTGCTCGGTCACAGCCCGATCGTGGCTCCCTATGCGGCCAGAGAAGCACGCTATGCGACTAATCCGTACACCGTCGGTCTGCCGGCCACCGAATCGAGCCCGATGACGGTGCTCGACATGGCAACCAGTGTCGTCGCCCTGGGTAAGGTTCGGGTGGCGAAGAATAAAGGTGAGCAAGTCGATGCTGGCGCTCTGCTGGATGCCGATGGAGAGCCGAGCACGGACCCTTCGGTCATGTATCAGGATCCACGTGGTGCGGTGCTGCCGTTTGGCGGTCACAAAGGCGGCGGACTCGCGGTCATCAACGAGCTGCTCGCCGGTGTACTGACCGGCGGTGGTGGAATGCGCCCGGAAACCACCCCCTCCGTCGAAGCCATCATCAATAACATGTTGAGTGTGATAATCGACCCGGGCCGCCTGGTGGAAGCTGGTGAGTTCGACAACGAACTCGACGCCATCGTGCAGTGGATCAAGTCGGCTCAGCCCCTGAGCCCCGAATCACCGGTGCAGATCCCGGGTGAACCCGAGCAACTCACCCGGCGACATCGTGAGGCGAATGGGATCCCTATCGACACAGTCACCTGGGCAGAGATCGTCATCGCAGGCAAATCAGTCGGACTCCGCGCGGACGACCTCAGTCCCAAAGCGCCGCTGGGCTGAGACGTGTGCTTCATGCTTAAATCACCATTCCAATGTCGACAGGGGTGAGTTCCATGAGCGTACAAGTACCTCGTTACGACGCTACAGTGAATGTCGATACGGTGCTCGACGGATTGCAGTCGGCTGGCTGCGCCATCATCGAACGACTACACACCGAAGACGACATGGATGAGCTCAGCGCGGATCTGTCGAGCTGGTTCGAGCAACGCCCCATCGGTGTCGACGATTTCTCGGGTTACAAGACTCGCCGCGTTTCTGGTCTGGTCGCGCGGTCAGACATGGGGAGACAAATTGCTCTCAATCCCCTGGTGCGACAAGTTTGCGACCAGCTGTTGCTGCCAAACTGCAATGTCTACCGACTGCACGTCACTCACATGGTCGACATCGGTCCGGGCGAAATCCGTCAGGAGATTCATCGAGACGATGGCATTTATCCAGAAGTCTTTCACAACGCCTTGCCCGGATTTCATTGTCTGGTACACGGCATGTGGGCGGTGAGTGATTTCACCCGGGACAACGGCGCCACCACCCTGGTACCGGGGTCGCATCAATGGCGCGACCGGCAACGACAACCCGAAGAGCATGAGATAACTCAGGCCGTCATGCCCAAGGGGTCGGTCGCGCTCTACCTGGGCTCGACCTATCACGGTGGCGGTGAGAATCGGTCCAATGGACATCGCGTGGGTGCGTTGTTCGGCTACGCGCTAGGCTGGCTGCGTCAAGAGGAGAACATGTATCTCACTTGCCCGCCGAGCGTCGCAAAGGACTATCCGGAGGATCTGCAACGCTTGCTCGGCTACGAACAATTCACCCGTGGCGCCGGTTGGGTCGACAACGCCGATCCACGCATTCTGTTGCACGACGGTGCAAGCTTCAACGACATGCGCTCATATTGAGCGGTTGCGCCAGCCCGAGGATTCACATCACCCCTCGTAGTGTCTTGCGCCATGCTGACGATGCCAGGTTCGAATCAGATGACGCGGTGACGGCGAGTCAGGCGGGTCGGTAAAGGCGCTGCGATAGTGTGCCACATCGACGTTGTTCAAATACTGAAGCTGCCCTCTTTCGATTGGACACTCGAACCACGCGGACGGGTGCTCCACCAGATCGCTGAACAATCTCAATGCATCATCCAGGGATTTGTCGGGCACCTCGCCGATGAGCTCGTAACCTTTGCGCACCAGTGATGGATTGGCTCGCGCCAGCAGCCTGCCGTCGACCTGTCTGAACATGGGTGCCCGGGCGATACGCGGCGCGCCCTCGGCATGCTCCGCTTGCCGGTCCCACAGCATGGGCTGATACAAACGTTCGAGCAATCCCGGGGCAGCGCTCAGCATCTGGTCGTGCACCGACGTCAAGCTCGCAAACCGGCTCACTCCGCCGCTACTAGCCGGGTGCAGACACAGCAAACCGACATACTCCGGCAATGCCTTGCCAAACGCATTGTCGGTATGGAACACGAGCTCGATATTGGTATAGGAACCGCGCACGCCATACTGAAACGGTGTTCCGGTGTCAGTGACGTCATACAGCAAGGTGCCAATCCACTGCTGCGCAACTGGAGGCCCCAGTAACTGTCCAATGATCCAATACAGTGCTTTGGCGTCATCGACATCCATCTCGTCCAGCGCCAGCCGGTCGACCAAGACGACACCAATGTCGTTATCCAGACGGGTACGCACCTCGAGCATGAGCTGACGCATACACGGCATGTCGAATTCGCTCGGCACCCTGGCAAGCAACGGCAAAGGATTGATACGCATGGCTTCCACGACAGCGGCTAGTTCATCGAGGGTCTCCGCGTCGAGTGTCAGCTTGCAAGCCTCGATGTCGACATCACCACGTCGCCAGCAGCGCTGTGACCCACCCAACGGGTACTGCAGCATGTCGGTTGGGGGCAGACCCACATGGATGATGTCAAAAGCGTGTTCCACAACTGTTCTCACGGGTTCATGCACGACGCACCCGCTCGGCTAGCTCGGTGACGCTCGCGCAGCCGAGTTGCCCGAGTGTGCAATAGAGCTCCGCCTTGAGCACTGACATCACGTGGTCAGCCCCCACCGCGCCCAGTGCTGCAACAGCGTAGTAGAACGGTCGGCCGAGCAACACAAAGTTCGCACCCAGCGCCAGCATTCGGCAAATATCCAGACCACTGCGCACACCACCGTCAGCGAGCAACGGATAGTCATCACCGACTGCTGTCCGGATGTCTGGCAACACACTGGCCGCACTCGGCGCCGCCTCGAACTGGCGTCCACCATGATTGGACACCACGATGCCATCTGCACCCGCATCGCGGTATCGCAGTGCATCATCGACGTCGAGCACACCCTTGACCAACAGCCGGCCAGGCCACAATTGCCGCAAACGGGCCACGGCGTCCACATCCACATAACCTTTGATCAGCCCCGACATCTGCCGGAGTCGCGCCGCCGTGGTAACGTCGGTCAGATATCGCTCCAACGAGTCGAATCGAGGGAACCCACTGCGAACGGTCTCGCGGCCAACCGCAAACGACCAGCTCGGGTGAGCCATCAAGTCCAGCACGGTGCGCAAGGTCAATGCTGGTGGCAAAGCAAAGCTGTTGTGAATGTCATGGTCACGTCTGGTGTTGGCCGGCACATCGACAGTCACCACCATGGTTTCATAACCCGCATCCTGAGCGCGTTGCAGCAGGTCTTCCTCTACCTGCGGCACATTGGGACGGTACAAGCCGAGCCACGCGGATTCGCCGCCCTGTTCACGCAAGGCTTCGAGTCCTGCCAACGCAACCGTAGACCCGACGAACGGCAGCTGATGGCGTCGGGCGGCCGCCGCCAGAGCCGCCGGTGCCCGTGGCCAAGCGAGACTGCCAAGCCCGACCGGCGCAACCCCGAACGGCGCGGCGAAGTGCAGCCCGCACAGCTCGATTCGGGTATCGACCTCCGGCACCGACCTAGAGTAGCGGGGCATCAGCTCGACCTTGTCCAAGTCGTCTCGATTTCGGCGTACGCAGCCGCCCCGCCCCATTCCGCAACGCACATAGTCGGCCATGAATCTAGGCATACGACGCAACGCCCGCCGCTCGAGATAGGCGACGCTCGGGAATCGACGGTCCAGCTCCGGGTCAATCAAGAGACGTCCTCGACATAGCGATTGGTCACACTCGGCAACCCTAGATGTGAACGCAGAGTAGTGCCGGCATAGTCGGTTCGAAACAGACCACGCTCGCGTAACAGAGGCACGACGCCGTCGACGAAATCTTCCAGCGCTTCTGGGAAATGAGCGGGGGTCAGCACGAAGCCATCGCATGCCCCAGCCTGGAACCAGGCAGCCAACTCGTCTGCCACCTGCCCGGGGGCACCGCAAACAACCTTGTATCCACGCGAAACGGCGAACAAATTATACAAGTCGCGCAATCGGTACCGCGCTCGATACTCTTCGGTGAGCATCATTCTGGCGTAACCTTGCACCTGATCCGGAAGAGGTAAATCCGGGATTGGCCCGTCCAGGTCATAACTTGAGAAGTCGTGACCAATCCGATCCGTCATGGTCTGCAGCGCGCTGTTCTCGTCGACATATCGCCCCAGCTGATCGAGCTTTCGATGTGCCTCCTCTTCAGTCGAGCCGACCACCGGCAGTAGACCGGGCATGACCTTGACAGCACTCGGATCCCGCCCATGAGTGCAGGCAAGACGCTTGATTTGCTCACGAAACTCTATCGCCACGTCCAGATCCAGCTGCACGGTCAGAACCACATCGGCGTACCGCGCCGCGAAGGCCTGTCCGGTCTGCGACGAGCCGGCCTGGAAAATCACGGGCTGTCCTTGTGGACAACGCGACAAGTTAAGGGGGCCGCGAACACGAAAATGTGCGCCTGCATGATTGAGTGTGTGGACCTTCCCCGGCACCACATACTGCCCCGACTCCGCGTCCAGACATTTCGCGTCTGGCTCCCAGCTGTCCCAAAGACCTTTCACGACCTCGACATACTCGGCGGCAATTTCATAGCGCAAGTCGTGGTCGAGTAGCTGGCCGCCAAAGTTCTCAGCCGACATCGGCGTGTTAGTGGTGACCAGATTCCAGCCGGCCCGCCCCCCGCTGATGTGGTCCAAGGAACCCACCAGCCGGGCAAGATTGTAGGGCTCCGCCCACGAGGTCGAACCACTGCCCACGAGTCCAATATGTGCCGTCATCGCGGCCACCGCTGACATGCAGGTGAAGGGCTCAAGACGGGACATGAACCCCGGATGGTCGCTAGTCGAGCACTGAACGTTATCAGCCATGAACATCAGGTCGAACTTCGCGCTTTCGGCTGTTCGCGCGAGCTCGATATAGGCGGCGATGTCTTCGCCGTGCTGGGTCGCCCCAGGATGTCTCCAACCACCAACGTGGTTTCCAGCACCGACGGCGAACACACCGAGATTCATTTGGGCTTGAGTCATGTTGTTCAGTCCATCATGGCCGTCACCGGAAGGCAATCACCAGCGCCGCCGCGACCAGGAACACCGCCAGCACGCGGCGTAGCCACTGCTCCGAGATTCGCTGTGCGAGCCCGACACCGAGCATACCGCACAGCCCACCCGTTACACTCATGGCCACGAATGCCGGTAAGTAGACGAATCCAATGGTCCACTCCGGTCGGCCGTCGACACCAGCGCCGGCTGTCATGTGTCCAATGGTCGCAAACGCGGAATACAGCGCCGCCGCGATTGTGGACGTACCAATGGCCTCGCGCAGTGGCAGTGCAAACCGGGTCAAGTAAGGAATCGCGAACAATCCGGAAGCGATGCCAGCCACCGAACTCACCAGACCAATGAGCACATGCACGAAGAAGATCTGTAGTCGGCACGTACGCCACTCGCGCGCGGCTTGTCGAGCGTCGGTGGTGCGCCGCAGTGTCAGCACCGCCACCACCACCAGGATCACCACGATATAAACACTCAGCACGTCGACGGAAAGATACCGACTCAGCCAGGGGCCGGCGCCGGCGCCGAGGAGGTATGGGGCGACCATGACCCGGAGCAGCGGCCAGTTCACGGCGCCACGACGGGTTTGCGCAATACCGGCGGACACCGCACCCACGACCATCGACGCCATGGTGGTGCCGACCGCGAGCCGCACCGCTACGTCAGCGTCGAACAGAAGGGGAAACACCAGCAACAGCGTCGGCAAGATCACCAGCGAGCTGCCAAACCCGATCATGCCGACTAGAAATGCGCCCACACCGGCGGCGAGACACATGAATAACCAGCTCATGGCGCAGGCACCCGGATGTCGTCATGACCGCGGCAGGACAGTGGCAATCTCATAGCCTCAAGCATACCAGCGTCGCCGTCGTTCCAGCCGAGCGGCTTATCGCCCGGACAACACGTCAATCCAACTCGTGCTACGGTCGTTGCCGGAAAGACAATCCCGTCCCAAAGAGCTAGTTCAACAACACCATGAACCACATCGACAATCGTGGTCTTCGCACCAAGGCCATCCACGCCGGAGAGCAACCCGATCCGGTGACCGGCGCCTCGACGCCAAATCTGGTCATGTCGTCCACATATGTCGTCGAGGAGCCGCTCAGTTTCTCGGCGAACAATATGAAAGATGACATGCCCTACCTTTACAGTCGTTGGGGCAATCCCACGGTGCGGCAGCTGGAACAAAAACTTTCGGTATTGGAGGGGGCACCAGCATGCGTTTGTTTTGCGTCAGGTATGGGCGCATCCAGTGCGCTGTTGCTTTGCACGTTGAGCCAAGGAGACGAACTCGTCATCAGTGACACCAACTATGCGGGTACCGCAGAGCTTGCCCGCGACACTCTGCCTCGTCTAGGTATCTCGGTGGTGCCGGTAGACACCTCGGACGTCGCAAACATCGAGCAAGCTGTCGGGCCCAACACCCGCCTGGTCTGGATCGAGTCGCCCTGCAACCCCATTGTCAAGCTGACCGACATCGCCGCAGCAGCCCAGATCGCTCATGCGGCCGGCGCCAAGCTCGCGGTCGATTCTACATTCGCCTCGCCTATTGCAACTCGACCGCTGGAGCTCGGTGCAGACTATGTCGTGCATTCTCTGACCAAATACATCGGTGGTCATGGGGATGCACTCGGCGGCGCTGTGCTCGGTAGCAGCGAAGCCATGGCGGAGCTCAATGTCGAAGGTGTTGTCCATCATGGAGGCTGTCTGAGTCCGTTCAATGCGTGGTTGATCATGCGTGGCGCCGCGACACTGCCACTACGTATGCGGGCGCACGAGGAAAATGCATTCGAGGTGGCGCGCTATCTGGAATCGCATCCGCGGGTGAATAGAGTCCTCTATCCCGGGCTGGAGTCCCACCCCCAGCACGAGCTGGCGCGTCGTCAGATGCAGAACTTCTCAGGCATGATGGCGGTGCAGATCGAGGATGGAGAAGCGCTCGCCAGCGACATGATGCAGCAGCTCTCGGTGTTCCACTACGCAGTGTCGCTCGGTCATCACCGCAGTCTAATCTACTGGATGTCCACCGACGATCTGGTGACTTCATCCTATCGGCTGGAGGGCGAGCAGCTAGAGCGCTATCGCGAGTTTGCCGCCGACGGTGTGTTTCGCGTCTCGGTTGGGCTTGAGGATGCCGTCGATCTGTGCGCCGACTTGGAGCAGGCGCTCGGCTGATCACCTACCGTGGACGATGCTCAACAACTTCTACTTCGGATGACGCAATCTCGGATTCGAAACGATGGAGGCGATGTCGGAGGTCAGAATCAGAATCAGATAAACCAGACAAAAATAGATGCCACAAGCTTGCACCAGTGGCATGTCGCGCACCCTGACTGCATCAACCATCAAGCCGCCGAGCCCTGGATAAGTAAAAATCGTCTCCACTATGACCACACCGGTGATCAAGTACGCAAGATTCAGGGCGACGATGTTGGAGATGGGGCCGATGGCGTTGAACAGCGCATGCCGCCAGATCACGCGGCTGCGGGGTACGCCTTTGAGTATGGCCATTTCGATATAGGGGCTGGACATCACGTTCAACACGGTGGCGCGTGTCATACGCGCCATTTGCGCGAACAGCACCAGACAAAGAGTGGACACGGGCAGCACCAGATACCGCGCCATATGTGAAACCGACTCAAAATCCGGCACCACCACCACGGTCGGCAACCAGCGCAAATGAACCCCAAACACCAGTACCAGCAGGGTCGCGGTGAAAAACTCGGGTACCGCGACGAGCGCCAATGTTGTGAACGTCACTGACCGATCGTACCAGCTACCGGGAAACATGGCGGCGAACAACCCGATAAGTATTGACAGGGGCACGGCGATTGCAGCCACCAATCCCGCCAAAACCAGCGTGTTCTCCATCCGCGGCCCAACCAGATCCTCGATCTTGTTACCGCCGTTCGGTCCCGAACGCCCGGCGAGCGACTTTCCGAGGTCGAACCGCAGCAACCCGCCAACCCAGTCCGCATAGCGCACCACCGCGGGCCGGTCGATGCCGAGACGCGCACGAAGCGCCCTGACCGACTCCGGCGTGGCTTCCTGGCCGAGCGCGATCTCCGCAACATCCCCGGGAAGGAGTTCAGTGCCGGCGAACATAATGATAGTGACCACCCACAAGGTCACCAGCGCGACGCCCAACCGCCGCAGACACATTCGAAGAATCATGGTGACTGGATACCGTTCTGGGTGCTCACGCCGTCAGCAGGTCGCCAGGTCAGAGGGTGTTCTCTGCGGCTTCCAGAAACACCACCAGTGTGCAGCCTTCGCGCGTGGTCGAGTTGTGCACCGAACCAGGTTTCAGGTAAACCAGATCACCGGCCTTGTATTCGTAACCATCATGGTCTTGCAAGTCACCATCGATGACGTAGAAATGTTCACCGGTCGGATGTTCATGGGCCGTCGTGACTGCCCCCGGCGCCATGCGATAGATATGAAAGCCAGTGCCCAGTGGCATGGCGTCGTCTAGCTGCAGCACGGTTTGACCGGCCTCTTCCTTACCATCCAGGGCAAAGGGTTCGTAGCGGCCGTCTTTGTGGTTCACAACCAGGCGTTCAGTGTCGTCGAGCGGTTGCATGATCGGTCTCTCTTTCCATTCGTCTACGCGAGCATACACCGGTTGAGGCTTCGAGCAGACACCGGCAGTACGATCCACTGGCCATCAGGCACGGAGGCGGTGCGCCGCCGGTCATCTTCAATGCTTGACGGATGTTCTCCGTAGCTGGCACCTTGCGCCAACTGTTTAGTTAGACTGAGGCTCGGAAAGCTGATGCGCTTCGACACGACGCTGTACTATCACGTTGGTGACGACTACGACTGGGGAACTTTATTTGCAGAGATGCGCGAGACCGTGCAGCTGCTCGAGCAGCTCGGTTTCACGGGTGTCTGGCTGGCCGAACATCACTTCTCGTGGGACGGCTGGTATCGGTCCGGTTCTAACCCACTGCTGCTGGGCGCCGAGGTTGCGCGCTGGACGGAGCGGTTGCGGCTTGGCCAGTGTGGCCTGGTGCTGCCCGATTGGCATCCCATCCGGCTCGCCGAGGACATCGCATTTCTGGATCAGATGACCCGAGGACGAGTGGATATTGGTATCGCGCCGGGCATCAACTCGCGTGCATGCAGTCAGTTTCATCCCGCGGGCGACCGGCGCGACCGTGCTCAGAACCGCAGACTCTTCGAAGAAAATGCGCAGGTACTGATCAAGATTCTGGAGAACGAGGCCTTCAGTCACGAGGGCGAGTTCTGGAAGTTTCCCGCTCGTGAGTGGCACGACACCATTCCGCACGGCTATGACCGGCGCTTTCACGCGGAGGACGGTGAAGTACGCAAGCTCGGCATAACACCAGGCCCGTTTCAGACGCCGCGTCCACGCATGTGGTCCATGTCCGAGTCAAAGAGTTCCGCCGAGTTCTGCGCGCGAAACAACATCGGCACCATGTCACAAAGCTTGTCACTCGGGCGCATCAAGCAAAACTGGGAGTACTACCAGCAGGTGGCATCTCAGACACAAGGCCGTGATGTCGGCTTTGGCGAGGGCCTCGCCATCATGCGCAACACCTATGTCGCCGAATCCTATGAGGAGGCTTTGGAAAGCGCGCGGCCCGGCTACAATCGCTTGTTCGCCTGGGCGTCCGACAGTCCACTGCATATTCGTAGCAATGCCGTGCTCGAAGGGGAGCTCGACGATGAAGATGCCGAGCTCGATTGGCTCGAGTTTCAAATCAAGATCGATGCGGCTTTAGTCGGAACACCAGAGACCGTGGCGGCTCAAGTACAGCGGCTCGTGGACTTTGGCTGTCCCCACCTCGCCTTGTTCCTGAATATTCCGGGGCTTGGCTTCGAGCGGGTAACCAACAGTCTTCGCTTGTTCGCAGAGGAAGTGATTCCGCGGCTGGAGCTGCCCTCCGACGCGGTCTGAGAAAGCGGCCTTTAAAACCTCGGTCAGCTAGCCGGTGCGAAAAATCTTGGTCGGGGCCAAACCGCACTCCAGTGCCTGTTCAACACGGTCAGACAAAAAGAACTGGACCAACCAGGTAGAGTTTCTGCCAGAATACGCATCCAGCGTCTTAAGTCTTCAGGAGTCGAACGAGCAATGCCGGAGTACAGATTCAAGTGCGAGAAATGCACCAAGTCATTTGACGTGGTCGCCACCTTGGCGGAGTACGAAGCGAAGGCATTCAAATGCCCCAAGTGCAATAGCAAGAAAGTCAAACAGGTATTGACCACATTTGCGCCCAACACCTCCAAGCACGTGACCATTCCGAAATCTTCAAAGAAGAAGAAAAGGAAAAAACTGCCAAACACGGAAGTGAACAGGGGTTGGTAAATCCTCTGCCAGGCACGACCGCCGGCTGGTCCCCACGCGTCCACAACTGACGGCGAGGCGATTCAACGCATCAGTGGCGCCGCACCACGGTTCAGCCCTGCTTGATAGGCGTTGAGGATCACCCGGTTGATGAAGACCATCGGGCGTTCGCGGGTGGTCACGAAGCGACTTTTCTCTAGCCGACCGGAACACATCCCCCGGTGCTGGTTCGCTGCGGCGGTCAGATCTTCGGAAAATGTCTGGTGCCAGAGATCGACCCAACGGTTGAACCTATCATCATCGGCTCCGCTCTCGATGAAGTAGTCCATCACTGATACGGTCCGATCCGGGCCTCGCGGCAACATCTGCGACAACACCATCATGTCATCCTGCTGGATCATTGTGATACCCGGAAACAGCTGCATGGAACGATAGTTTGAGCTGCGCAGGGCGTCGTCGTGGTCGTCTTCCATCGCCTGGAAGCTATAGGACATGAGTCGGTCGAGCTCGAAACTCTTGAACTGCCCAGGAGCGACATTGTAGGCAGCGCTGAAACTGGCGCCGTGGATACGGGAGCAGTGATAGCACTCGACGTTGTTGTCGTACCAAAGCTTCCAGTTGGCGTTTGCGTCGTATTCGATACGCCGTTTGAACAGGTAAGCGCCGAGGTCAGGTGTCAACCCACGACTCTGCGTTACTTCGTCGAATCGTGGATGGGCATCTCGAAACGCGGGCGCATCAGGGTCCGGGTTTGCGAACACTGCGTGACCCCAGCTGTCGACCGAGACTTCCATCAAGCCTAGCTGGCCCAGATCGAATCCGGGCTCGCCATCGCTTTCCGGCGCACGTTTGAGACTGCCGTCGAGTCTGTAAGTCCAACCATGGTACGGACACACCATGGCGCGCCCATTGCCATCCTCCCGAACCACCGGGTGCCCGCGGTGACGGCACACGTTGACGAAGCCCTTCAAGGTGCCATCCTCACCACAGACTACGACCACAGGAACTCTGCCCAGCTCGGCGGTCAACATATCGCCAGGGCGTGAGAGCTTCGACCGTGGCCCGACGTACTGCCACTCCCGATTCCAGATGGTGTCGAGCTCGAACTCGTACACGTAACGGTCGTGATACCAACTGGTGGGCATGCCCCAGCCTTGCTCCAAGTCAAGCAACGCACGGTCTACATCTATCTGGAAATTCCCGAGCCAAGCATTCATGGGCATACTCTCCTTCGATGACTTTGGTCACAGCCACCTGCTTGGCTGTCTGTGGCGCACACAATGAGTCCAACCGTCAATCACAAAATGACACGACAGTCGTGATGTCCAATTGTATCGTCGCGTCAAGCTGTTTCTCCCTGACTCAGGCTCTGCCAGTGTACTTCTGCTCCAGCTCATAGAGAGACTCGAGCCCGAGAAACTCCGACATTGAGGTAAAATCCGTCATGCCCGCGCGGCGCTGGTCACTCAAGGTGCCGGTTTGAAAGAGTTCCTCCGCCGCATGTTGCATGGCGCTGAAGCCGGCGTACATCAGGGACTCCGGCCAAATCACCATCTGATAACCCATTTCCGCAAGCATGTTGGCGCTGAGATAGGGCGTGCGACCGCCTTCCAGCATATTGACCATCATCGGATGACCGATACGCTCTGGCGCAGCCCTCAATTGCTCAACGGTATCGAGAGCATCGATGAAGACCACATCGGCACCCGCCTGCGCGTAAGCCCCACAACGCTCGACCGCAGCTTCAAATCCTTCTGTCGCTAACGCGTCGGTTCGTGCAATCAGCACAAAGTCAGAGTCCCTGCGACAGTCGGCTGCGGCTTGGATTTTTCCAATCATTTCCTCACGACTGATAAGAGTGCGCCCGCGAATGTGGCCGCACTTCTTGGGCGAGAGCTGGTCTTCAAAGAATACCCCGGCCGCACCAGCCAGCTCGATCTCAGACACCGTACGTTGCAGATTGAGGGCATTGCCATAACCGGTGCCGATATCGATAACCATCGGCATCGAGGTACATCGACAAATCTCACGCGCCCTGTCCACCACATCACCACGATCGACGTAACCAAAATCCGGCTTTCCGAGCGTGCTCACAGAGACTGCACCATCGCCCACGAACGCCGCTCGAAACCCGACTCGTTCGACCAGCATCGCCATCAGACAGTCGTGCAACCCAGGCATGGGCACAATCGGTGTCTCGGCCATCAGCTGGCGCAGTTTAGAGCCTGGACTCGCGCAATGTTCAGTCATGGTCAGCTACTCCTTGTGTCTGTGTTGCCTGGCTATGCCAGGATCGTCATCGATCCAGACAGCTTGATTCCGCGGGCCACATGGTAGCAGCACAACCCGCGCACCGAGCCATTTCATAACACTACACTGGCGCTCGGTGTGTGCGATCCGCTACTGTCGACGCAACTTTACGCGACCCTCGAACCAAGCGAATGTCCAGCTCTGAAAATGAATCTGCTTCAGCACGCTCCTTCGCCAACACCCTCGGCGCGGCCTTGGAACGAGTATCGGGCCTCTCCGAGGAAGCCTCACACTTTGCCCGAGACGCGGCAACCGCTTTGAGGACCGGCCGTCTCAGCCCCGCCACGCCGCTCGCGACTGGAACTAGACAATACGCTCAGTGGACGGAGCTAATGGCTTTAGCACGAGCACAACATGACTGCGACCTGGTCGACGCCATCGAACTCATCGAGCCGGAGCTTTGCTGGATCGAGGGCAATCACTTCTGGCCAGAGGAGCGTTATCGCTACTTCGCCAACCACATGACCGGCGCAATGGTGTTTGGTGAGCCGGGCTCGCCATACATGATTGAACAACGATGCATAGTGTTATTGCATGTGCAAATGCCACATGCCATCTACCCATTGCACGAGCACCGGATTCCGGAGGCCTACTATATTGTCGCCGGCAACAATGAGTGGACCCACGATGGTGTAGTCTGGGAGCGACATCAGCCCGGTGAACTGTTCTACAACGCCTCCTGGCAACCCCATGCGATACGGACCGGTGACGAGCCTTCGCTGTCGCTGGATGTCTATCTGCCGCCGTTTGGCTGGGAGGGTGGCTTGTGTGGTGACGACCCGCGAACACCCTAAGGTCGACACATCAGGACCGACATACGCAGAGATACGCGCACCATGAAAAATAACCCAACACAGTTTGCACAGTGGTCAGGTCTTCAAGGGCCAGCCTACGACTTCGTCGTCGAGCGCGGCAAAGTACGAGAGTTTGCGAACAGTGTTTTCAGCTATCACCCGGCTTATCACCACGCCAAGGATGCGGTCATGCCGCCGACATTTCTCGTCGTCGCCGGCTACTTGTGGGGTTACATTCTCGAAAGCGCGACCGGTGACAATCCGCTGGCTGCGGTAGACATCGACCAGAAGCTGTCGTTGGATGCCGAACAGGAATTCATTTATCACGGTCAGCCACCGCGCGCTGGACAAGAATTGGTGGCACAAACGCGCGTCGACGACGTATGGCAGAAACAGGGCCGACGCGGGGGTTCGACGCTCACCTTCTATCGCACAAAGACCGAGTACAGCGACGGGAGTGGGCGTGTCGCCGCGACCCACTATTCAACGTCCGTGGTCCCAAGTGGAGTTCCGCAGACACCATCCACACCCGACATCGACTACATGAGGCTCCCCTACTGCGGCTATGACGAACCCCGGGACGAACTCGATGTCATCAAGCAGCAACCCTGGTCTGCGCTGAGTGAAGGGGATGGCCCTGGCTCCGTTGTCATGCCGCCCCTGACGTTGACCGACGTGGTCACCTACCAGATTGTCTCCGGTTCACGTGGTGCCGGTCATCATGACGTGATCGCTGCCCGTGCCGAGGGGTGGCCGAACTACTTTTCCATCGCGATGTTCCATGGTGGCCTTCTCGGCACGTATGCCACCAACTGGCTCGGGCCGGAAAATGTGCGCGCTTTCAAGCTGCGCTTCGTCGATGTCATCTGGCCAGGCGACGAGCTGAGCTACACTGGCGAAGTCACTCGCAAGTACGACGTCGACGGGGCTCGGCATGTGGACGTGGCGCTTCGCTGTGCTCGACCGGACGGAGACGCGCCAGTTCTCGGCTGGGCGACATTTGTCGTCGAATGAGCGAGTGCTCGAACCGATGACAACGTCATGAGCCCGGACACCCTGACCACCCTCGTGCACATGGTTCTGGTCGGCCTGCAGGCGAGCTGGCTGTCGCTCGGTGCCCATGACAACTGGCGCTACCCGGCGGTCAATGGCGATGACGTCAAACGGGTGCTGCGACTGGAAGCACTGGAGGACTATCCGGAGGTCCAGAGACGAGTTGCTCACCGAAAGTGGGATGACTCACGCAGCTCGGATTGGCTGTTTCGACTCCTGGTCATCGTGGAGACCCTGGTGGCAGCGATGTTGTGGATCTCTGTCTGCCTACTCGGCGCAAGTCTCATCAGCGATTTCAACCCAAGCCGGGCAAACATGTTCGCCATCATCTCGGTACTCGGCTTCACCAGCATCTGGGGCACGATGCTCGTCGGTGGGCAATGGTTTTACATCTGGTATGGCGAGTTCGGGCAGTCGACTCACTTCAAGCTGTTGTTATGGGGCATCTGTACGCTGGTGGTGCTGCTGCCTTAGAGACTTTTGACCCTCGGCAGAGCCGGTGTCTGGCGCCAGCCGCCGCGGTGGCGATCGTCACCACAGCCTGCTCAGCAGAGGACGTCGCATTGCCCCCAGGCGGTCCCCATCACGCCGCCCTGGCCAGCTGCTTCCGGGTTCACTGGTACGAGATTGACAGCGCTTTGGGGCAAGGCGGTTTCGGCATCACCTATCTGGTGACGGATACCAATCCATACAACCCAGTCTCCATCAAAGAATTCCGCCCACCGATCTCGCCGTGCGAACCCATGGCAAATGGGCATGACTCTACCGGGGCCTGTGGGGGCGTGGACCCATCGACGCCACGAGCCGCACCAGCGAAGCATTGACCGATCGTGCAGATGTGGTGGAGTGGCCAGCACGTTGGCATCGTGAGCAATCGTCACGTGGCAGCTGAGTTCGTCGTGCAACATGTCGAACGGCAGTGCCGGCTTGCCATCGAGATCCCGGACTTGATGTCACACCAGGCACGATGTTGTCGACGGAAAGACGTTCTGAAATCACGCCAACAACTGTCCGAGCTGTTAAGCTAACGCCGTCATTCACCACCCGGGACACTACCTATGCTGGCCGTGCTGTCTCCTGCTAAATCCCTCGATTGGTCTCCCACCCCTATGACGCTCGAAGTCACCGAGCCACCGCTGATGGACGAGGCCGCAAAGCTCATGCGCACGACCCGCTCATTGACTCAGAAGCGAATTCGCGAGCTGATGGGTTTGAGCGCGGACCTCGCAAAGCTCAACTACGAACGCTATCGAAGCTTCGACTTACCGTTCACAGCCGACAACGCCGAACCGGCTGGGCTGGTGTTCAATGGTGACGTCTATCGTGGACTGGATGCACGTTCGCTCAGCAAGGATCAGCTGGAGTGGGCACAGGGGCATATCGCGATTCTGTCGGGGTTGTTCGGTCTGCTGAGACCGCTCGACTTGATTCAGCCCTACCGGCTGGAGATGGGAACGCGCCTGAAGACCCGACGTGGCTCGAATCTGTATCAGTTCTGGGGAGAGCGAATCGGCAAACAAGTCCAGACCTTGCTCGACGCCCACGACGAGCAGACGCTGGTGAATCTCGCCAGCAACGAGTATTTCAAGGCCGTGAAAGTCAAGAGCCTGCGCGCGCCCGTGGTCGAGTGTGTGTTCGAGGATTGGAAACAATCCCCGGACGACGGCACGGTGATTGGATTTCTCGCCAAGTTCGCCCGCGGTCTGATGGCGCGCTACATCATTGCTAATCGAATTGACCGCGTCGAAGGACTCAAGGACTTCAACTGGCAGCGCTACGAGTTTCAGCCGAAGAGATCAACCGTCAACCGCTTGGTGTTCGCCCGGGAATTCATCCCGGTTGAAGCCAGCCGGAGTCAGGACTGAACACAACCGGCGTGCCCATGCAGGTGGATTCGTTTCAGGCGCCGGGTCAGGCGGCGCGAGCCTACTACCAACGTGAAGGCGTGGTGTGCCTGCGCCAGGTTATCGAACCTCGCTGGCTCGAGTGTTGTCGCAAGGGTGTCGACAAGAGCATTGCTCAACCCGGACAGTTCTTTCGCGACTACACCAGCGCCGGCTCGCCGAGCCGATACACATTCGAGTTCTGGGCCTGGCAGAACAATCCGGAGCTCCGCGCTCTGGTGCTTGAATCCAGTATCGGATCACTGGTCGCCGAGCTCCTCCAGGCTGACCGGCTGATCATGCTCATGGATCAGTGGCTCAAGCGTGAGGCGGGATCCACCAATGCAGCGCCCTGGCATCACGACGAGCCCTATTTTGACTTCTTCGGGGGCCGCAAATGCGTGGTCTGGTTTCCATTGGAGGCCATGTCGCTCCTCGAAGGACTGACATTCATCGGTGGTTCCCATCAATGGGGCAAGCTCTATCGCGCACAGAACTTCGCCGAGCGCGAGCCCTTTGATGGCGACAATCAGCCTTACCATGAGACAGAAGCCTTCACCGAGCATCAGGATCGGTATCTGGGCTGGTCCATGCAGCCCGGTGATTGCGTCATTTTCGACTTCCGTACTCTGCACCGAGCGACCGCCGACCAAACCGCGTTGGATCGCACCTTGCGCCGAATGACGCTTCGCTACGGCGACGACGATGTGTTGTTCAAGCCGAGAGGCAGCTGGACAGAAGAACTCAGCACCCACTTGCAGACACTCGGCCAACGGGCCGGCAAGCCCATCAATTGTGAGCTATGCCCTGTCGTGTACCCACCCAGCACGAGCGCTGCAGCGACCTGATCGCCAGACACAGGTCGGTAGTGCCCACATCTCCAGACGAGATTCGTTGCACGCTCGGGTAACACAGGAAAGTTTGCCCGGGATCTAGCTCGTAACCACTTTGCGGAAACCAGTTCTGCAAGAAGCAATCCCAGGCCCCGTACTCCTCACCCCGCACCAAGTGCATGCCCCGAACAGCGTAGAACCCGGTTGGGCGAGTTTGCACATCGGCGACCGCATCCGGCTTGAGCAGCAAACGCTGTCGACATTTTTGCCTGACCTTGTCACTTGACTGACCGCTCTGGACAGCGTCTGCGGTAGGTGAGAGTCTGCTCCCGCTGAAGTGCATCGCACACTCTGACGATTCAATCGAACACTGGAGCGAGACATGGGCGAGTCGACCTCGGGCGAAGAATTCCAAGAATACGATGATGATCTGGTGGCCGTTCTGGAAGGCGTATGGGGTGCCGGCTATCTTTCACCGGGCGGCCCGGCAGAGGTCGATAGAATCGTCAACGGTCTCGAACTGGCTGGCAAGCACATGCTCGATATCGGCTGTGGTGTGGGCGGCGCCGCGGTCCATCTAGCTACCAGCTATGGCCCCGCCAAAGTGCTCGGCATCGACATCGAGGCCGATCTCATAGAGCGGTGCCGCCGTCTGGCAGACAAGCTTCAGGTGAGCGACCGGGTCGAGTTTCAGCAAGTCACTCCCGGCCCTCTGGTCTGCAACAATGTCAGCTTTGATCTGGTATTCAGTAAAGACGCCATCATTCACATCGAAGACAAGCACGCGCTTGCGAATGACATCTACCGAGTGCTGCGCCCCGGTGGCTGGTTTTGCGCCAGCGATTGGCTGGCCGGCTACCCGGACCAGCCGTCACCGGAAATGCAGGCCTACATCAAGGCCGAAGGTCTGGATTTCGGACTCGCGGACGTTGCGACCTACGTGGCAGCACTCACCAGTGCGGGCTTTGTGAATATCACGACGGACGACCGAAACGCTTGGTATCGCGAGGAAGCGCGTGTTGAGCGTGACCGCATGGCCGGGCCTTTGTCGGCCGGGTTACGCACGACGGTTGGCGACGAGTTCCTCGACCACGAGCTCGATGTGTGGGACAAGATGATCGTCGCGCTCGACCAAGGCCAGCTTCGTCCGACTCATTTGCGGGCGCAGAAGCCGTCCTGATTGCGCCACCATGCGGCAACGCCCGCAGCGAGGTGCGCCAATCAGTTTTCTACCTCGGATCGGCGGTTTATACTCAGTTCGGTATCGATTACATCTCGTTTCTTACGCGTATCTACCAGTCACGACCCCGGCGACACATGCGCGACGCAACGACGCCACGCCTAAGCTGACCCAGCGAACGCGATCGGAGAATTACAAATGTCAGATTTCCCCAAACGCGCCAATGTCGTCATTATCGGGCAAGGCGGTATCGTCGGCTCCTGCGTCGCCCACCACCTCATCGAACGGGGTTGGGAGGACATTGTAGGTATCGACAAGTCGTCCATCCCCACCGATGTCGGCTCGACAGCGCATGCCTCCGACTTCTGCTATGCGACTGCGCACGACCACATGACCTGCTACACCACGATGTACAGCATCGACTTCTACGAAAAAATGGGTCGCTATGCGAAGGTCGGCGGTCTAGAAGTGTGCCGGCTCGACGACGACGAGCGTTGGGAAGAACTGAAGAGAAAAGTCGGCAGCGGCAAGGCTTTCGGCACCAACGCCTGCTTGATCGACGCCAAGGAAACCAAAGAGAAGTTTCCACTACTCGAAGAAGACGTCATCCGAGGAGCCTTGTGGGACCCAGACGCCGGGCTGGTGACGCCCCGTTCACAGACGGTTGTCGGCGACCTGGTCGAGCAAGCTGAGCAGACCGGCAAGCTCAAGGCGTTTGCGAACACCTCCGCCACCGGCCTCGACATCAAAGACGGCCACATCTGCGGTGTGGAAACCAGTCGCGGCTACATCGAGACGTCTACTGTAGTGGTTTGCGCGGGACTCTGGGGCCGTCTGGTCGCCGCCATGGCCGGTGAGGATCTGCCTATCATGCCGGTCGATCACCCGTTGACCTTCTTCGGACCTTACGAGGAGTTCGCCGGCACCGGCAAGGACATCGGCTTTCCGTTACTACGAGACCAGGGTAATTCGGCGTACTTTCGTGACACCGGTGATCCAAAGACGCCAGAGGGCGGCCAGATCGAGTGGGGATATTACGAAGAAAAAGATCCCCGCATGGTGCACCCGCGTGATTTGCTCGAGAAAGACGAAGCTCGCTTGTCGCCGTCACAACGTGACCTGGACATCGCGCAGATCATGACACCTCTGGAACGCGCCATGGAGCTGACACCCATACTCGGCGAGCTGGGTTTCGACGAGCGGCGCTCTTTCAATGGCTTGCTACAGGTCACGGCCGACGGCGGACCGTCGATCGGCGAGTCTCCCGACGTTCGGGGGCTATGGTATTGCGAGTCCGTATGGGTCAAGGATGGTCCGGGTACCGGCAAGGTGTTGGCAGACTGGATGACCGATGGCCGCACCGAGCTCGACAACCATGGCATCGATGTCGGGCGTTATTACCCGTTTCAGAAGACAGAAGAGTACATCGAAGCCCGCTGCTACGAGACGGCATTCAAGATTTACAACCCACCGGTTCACAACCGTGAGCCGTACACGGCAGCGCGTAGCGTGCGCAAGAGCCCGTTTCACACTCGCGAGCAAGAGCTTGGCGGCTACTTCATGGAAGCGGCCGGCTGGGAGCGGGCCCACGGCTACGCAAGCAATGAGCATTTGCTCGACAAGTACGGCAACCAGGTCCCGGAGCGTAACGCTGAGTGGGACAACCGGCACTTCTGGCGGGTGTCAAACGCCGAACACCTCGAGATGTCGGAAAACGTCGGTATGGTCAATCTTTCGCATTTCGCCATCTACGATGTTTCCGGGCCCGGTGCGGAAGCCCTCATGGAGTATGTCTGTGTCGCCAAAGTCGGTGGCAACACCGCCATCGGCAAAGGCATCTACACCCACTTTCTGGACCACGCCGGTGGCGTTCGTGCCGACCTCACTGTGGTTCGGCTTGCTGACGACCATTATTGGGTCATCGATGGTGGCGACACCGGCAACCGCGACTTCATCTGGATGAAGCGCATGGCCGAAGACCGGGGTTTTGATGCCAAGGTAGAGGACAGGACAGACGATTTCACCTGTATCGGTCTCTGGGGTCCGAATGCCCGCAGCACCTTGGCCGAGGTCGTCTCCGATCCAGACTGCTTGAGCACTGAGAACTTTCCGTTCGCCGCCGTGAAGAATATCGAGGTCAACGGCGTCACGGTGTCTGCGTTCAGAATTTCCTATGTCGGCGAGCAGGGTTGGGAACTGCATTGCGCCTATGACGACGGCTTGGCGGTCTGGGATGCGTTGTTCGATCAAGGTGTCACGCCGGTGGGCGTGGAAACTTACGCCAACAGCAGACGTCTGGAGAAAAGCCTGCGCCTGCAGAATGCCGACTTGCTCACCGAGTACAACTTGATGGAAGCCGACCTCGCCCGGCCCAAAGTCAAGGCAGCCGATTTTCACGGTAAAGCGGCCTACGTGAAGCAACGTGAACGTGAGCATCAACCGGCCTATCTGTGCACCATGACCATGACGGACAACATCGACTCGAACGGTGTGGCGCGTTATCCGGTGGGTTCGTGGCCGATCATGGATCCGGACAGCGGTGAAGTACTGATTGACGCAGAAGGACGGCGCTCGTACATCACCAGCATTGCCTACGGCCCTACCATCGGCAAAAACATCGCGCTCGGCTATCTGCCCTACGAGTATTGTCAGGAAGGGCGTGAACTCGTGATGGAGTACTTCAACGAACCCTTCCCGCTCAAGGTGGAAGCTGTTGGTTACAAGCCACTTTACGACCCGGAAAACCTCAAACCAAAATCGTAGGGGCGAGGACAGCGAGTCGCCTGCGAAGAAGACGCAATATGACCCGCGGCATCGCCGAATCAGGCGAACTCACCACAGGACATAATCAGCTGTGAGCCCAAGCTACTCCAACGATATCGACTGGCAGCAGTTCAAAGCCGCGCTGGGCGACATCGCCACTCTAGACAATCCGAGATTGCTGCAAGCCAAATCTCGCGACTTCTACTGGTACAGCCCGATCTTGAAGCGCCAGCTAGATGGCTGTTGCGCGGACCTGGTGGCCCAACCCAAGGACATCGAGGAGCTTACCCACACTATTGCCCTTGCCTATCGGGAGCGAGTACCTGTGACGTTGCGTGGCCGTGGCAGCGGCAACTACGGGCAGGCGGTGCCGCTCGCCGGCGGCCTGGTGATTGAGATGACCCGGCTCGACGACATCATCGACATCGGCCCGGATACAGTCCGTGTTCAGTCAGGGTGCAATGTGCACCGTTTGAACGAAGCTCTGCGGGTGCACGGTCGAGAGTTGCCGATTTTTTCATCCACCCAACGCATCGCAACCATTGGCGGCTTCATCGGCGGTGGCTCGGGCGGTATTGGCTCCATCGAGCACGGGCCGTTACGCGAGCCTGGAAACATCATCGAGATCAGCGCGCTGTCAATTGAGTCATCACCTCGGCTACACCACTTTACCGGCGACGATATCAACTGTATTCATCACGCTTGGGGCATGAACGGTGTCATCGCCGAGTTGACCCTAAAAACCGCCCCGGCACGCGACTGGATCAACTGTATCGCCTCCTTCGAAAGCTACCGCCATGCCTTCGACGCGGCACACGCACTCGGGCAACGCGTCGACTTGAATCGCAAGCTGGCGTGCAGCGTGGATGCCGCGTTTACACCTTACATGAGCAAGCTCGCGGACTATCTGCAAGCCGGACGGCATCATGTCCTCACCTTGATCGATCGCCCGCATGTCGATGCGTTCAAGACCCTGGTTATCGAGCAAGGTGGGCGTACCGACCTCGAACTCGACGAATCAGAGATGGCCAGCGCAGGTCTGCCACACGTATTCGAATTCGCCTACAACCACACCACCTTGCAGGTTCTGAATCACGACCGTACGGTCACCTATCTGCAAGTGACCGTGCCGCCTCCCATAGATGCCGATGGTGTCGAACGTCTTTGGCACGACTTCGGTGACGAAGTCCTCATGCATCACGAGTTCTCCCGCTTCAACGGCGACCTCTACGCGGCCGACTTACCCGTGGTGCGCTACACAACCGATGAACGCTTGTACGCGATTATGGAAACCTACGAGCAAGCTGGATTCCCAGTCGCCAACCCCCACACCTACCTGGTCGAAGAAGGCGGCATGAAGAGCGCCGACTACCGCCACCTTGCCTGGAAAAAGCGCCTCGACCCGGAGGGTCTTCTGAACCCGGGCAAGTCCAAAGCCTGGGACGATCTAAAGCACTTGAGCCCCGAAGCGATTGAGGCTCTAGACATGGCGGAATGATCCGCGTCCCAGCCTCGGCACCACTGCACGGCCGTCAAGATTCACAGTACTAGGGCGACCCGTCCTGTTGACAGCACACTTCCTCCACTGGACTCTGACCCCATGAACGAAGAACTCTGCTATTTGTCCGCCTGTGAAGCCCTGCAACGCTTTGGAGCCCGGGACCTGTCTCCCGTCGAGCTACTGAACGCAGTCGTCGAACGCGCACAAGCCATAGCACCGCTGATCAATCCGTATGCCGATCGTTACTTCGAGCAGGCCCTGGCCAGCGCTCGTCACTCCGAAGCCAAGTACCAAAACCCCAAAACCCGTACCCGACGCCTGGAAGGGCTGCCTCTCGCGATCAAAGACAGCTGTGCCGTCAAGGGAACTCGGGCCACCGGGGGTTCACTGATCAACACCGAGGAGATTGCAACCGTAACGGATCCTTCCGTGGAGCGATTGCTGCGCGCCGGTGCCAACTTCTTCGCGCGCACCACCTGCCCCGAATTCTGCTGGTTGTTCGCGACCCATTCACGGTTATGGGGCGTAACCCGCAACCCCTGGCGACCCGACATCACTCCCGGTGGCTCATCCGGTGGGTCGGGAGCCGTCGTCGCTGCCGGTGCAACCACGATCGCGGTGGGTACCGACTCGACAGGCTCTATCCGACAGCCCGCGGCTCAATGTGGCGTGGTCGGTTATCAGGCCCCTTACGGTCGAAACCCATTGCCGGCAGGCGCGTCCTTCCATCCGTATGTCCACATCGGTCCTATGACCAGAACAGTTGCCGATGCCGCGCTGATGCAGAACGTAATGTCCGGTTACCACCCGCTGGATCACACCAGCCTGCGCAATCGACTCACATTGCCGATTGACGCCTCTCACATCACCGGGCTGAAAATTGCCTACTCGCTCGATCTGGGTCACTACGAGGTCGTCGATGACGTCCGCCGTGAAACCCTGCACGCCCTCGACGCCTTGCGCGATGCGGGCGCGGAAGTCGAGGCCGTCAATATCGACTGGGCCAGCGAGCCCATTCGTCTGGCCCATCTCAGCGAAGAGTTCAAATTCGCCGGCGTACTCGACGAAGCGCTGGAAAAGCATGCCGACAAGGTCAGCGACTACGTGGGCGAGCTGGCTGAAACCGCACACAGCGCCACCGCCGACGACTACCGACGAGCACTGACCGTCGCCGGACGGGTGTGGCACGAGCATCTAGGGCCGCTGATGGATCGCTTCGATGCCTTCATTTGTCCAGGCGTCTCGTGTCCCGAGGTGCCCGCTGAAAACTGGCAGCAGAACGAGTTGATCATCAATGGAAAATCCTTGACGGATACCGACACCGCCATGACGGCGTTGTTCAACATGTTCGGGCGTTGCCCGGTGTTGTCGGTGCCCTCAGGCATGACCGACGCCGGATTGCCGACCGGCTTGCAGATTGTCGGGCGCCCCTATGACGACAAGACCGTCTTCAGAATAGGCGGCGCGCTCGAGCGACAGCGGCCCTGGCTCGATGTACCGACACGACGCCCACCGTTGTAGCCCTCAAGCGAAGCCGGTGAGCCCGAGGTTTCAGGTCAACTGTAACCATCCAGCATGTCGCCCAATTCACCGAGGCCAGAACCCTCACCTTTGCTGCCACCACGTTGCGGCGCGTGGCGGTAGATTCGTTCCACAAGACGAGAGAAGGGCAAGCACTGCAAGTACATCTTACCCAGCAGCTTACCCGTGAGACCGCTGTCAGCAGCAGAGCCATGGCCCATCTTAGCTTCGAAGTCGATTCCGTCGTCCATGTAGTTCATTGCATCCGCCTCGCCGATCACCACTTCCCCCGGGTCCAGCTCTATCTCGACAATCTGCATATCGTCACCGAGGATTTCGTAGTCGACTTAGTGGCTGCGCATGAGGGGTCTCCTGATTTGACGGACTGAACATGGCTGCGTGGGCCCATGACCTTACCGAAGACCACGCGCCCAGCCGGTTCGACACGACTCAATAGGTTTCGTATGGTGGCACCAGGCGATTGAAGCCGCTTGGACGTCGCGTCTCGCTGACAGGAAAGAGCAATGACGGAAGGGCCCCTGGGTCAGCACCACACCATCCATGCCGGTCATCGTCACTTCGGCTGGAGTCGCGACTACCCATCCGCGCGAACCGTCGCACCCGGCGACACCGTCGAACTCGACATCGTCGACGGCGGAGGTGGGCAAGTCACACCAGACTCGTCCCCGGATACCCTCTCGACCTTGGACTTCGACACTCTGCTGCCGTTGACGGGCCCGATTTTCGTTGATTCCGCGAAACCCGGCGACACGCTGAAGGTCAGCATTCTCAGCTTTGAGCCCAGTGGCTGGGGCTGGAGTGGTGTCATTCCCGGCTATGGCATTTTGCCTAGCGAGTTCCCAGACGCACTGTTGAAGAGCTGGCACTATGACCCAAGCGGTGCTGAACCGGCCCTGTTCGGAGATCTTGCCCGTATACCAATTCGTCCCTTCGCCGGAACACTAGGCGTCGCACCCGCAACCCCTGGCGTCCTGAGTGCCATTCCACCACGACCCGTAGGTGGCAACCTCGATGTTCGAGATCTGGTGGCGGGCGTCGATCTCTATCTTCCAGTTGCCGTCGATGGCGCCTTGTTCTCGGTTGGCGACACTCATGCCGCCCAAGGCGACGGAGAGCTCGCCGGCTCCGCCATCGAAAGCAGCATGAGAGCGGCATTCAGATTCGAAGTACTCAAAACCCAGACCACCGATGGCCCCTGGTTCACAACTCCCGGCCCCGTCAGCCGGCATTTGGACGCGGACGGTTATCATGTCGCACTCGGTGTCAACGAGTCTCTCATGGAAGCCGCTAAGGACGCGGTACGACGAATGATAGATGTACTCGGCGGCGAGCACGGATTGCGGCCGGAAGATGCCTATCTGCTCTTGAGCGTGTGCGCCGATCTACGTATCAACCAACTCGTCAACCAACCAGTGTGGACAGTCGGACTCTACTTCCCGCGCGCAGTGTTAAGCTAACCGACTCGAACACCTGACGGGTCCCAATGCGCGTCAGCTGTTGAAGCGACCGTTGGCGGCAGGGATACCGCCAACGAGACTACAAGGATGTGTTCACGCCATGTCGCGGCAACAGATAGTGTGTGTCCCGACCCATGCACGGCGCAAAAAATTCTAAGATGCCGACCCCTAGCGAAGCATCGACTCACCCATGATCAGCCGAAGACGGCATCCGTTGCGGCTTCGAACGCCCTGCATAGCTGGGCGTGCGCCCCGGTTGAGGCGGAATACCCTGCTCTCCCGCACCCTCGAAAATCTGCAGCTCGGGCACTGACGGCCGCGCATCCTCGGATGACATCCACAGACGCAACAGCAGCCGCTTCTTATCCGGGTCCGGATGGCTCTTGAAGCTGGTCCGAGCATGCAACACAGTCAAGTTATTGATGAATACCGCCTCACCCGGCTCCAGGGTGAATCTGACGGCAACATCCTCGCGATGGGCGATATCGTCGAAGCAATCGAGCGCAGCCATGTCTTCATCATTCAGTGGTTCACCACTCTCATGCACGCCCGCCTCAATAATGTAATCACGCACGTAACGGCAGCTGACCCAGCCATCACGGCTGGACAACACCGGCACACGCTGGGGCGTAACGGGCCTCGAGCCCTCAGCATGCTCCCCAGAGCGGAACCATCTGAAGCCTCGATACAGTCTGGCCAGGAGCTCAGGCTGCTCGCTCAGCATCTCATCATGTACCGCAAGAGCACTGGCGAACCAGCTCTCACCACCAGTCAGCGCTTTGCGTACACACATGAAAGACACGACGTCACCCAGGTCAGTGTGCAGGGTCAACTCCCGGTTGTTGCGGTAGGCGCGTGCGTTTGGATCCTTGTCGGTAACGTCGATGACATGCCCCAGCCGATCACCCATGACACTTTGTGACACCGGATCACCAAATTGAATGCCAAAACACCAAAACATGGTCTCCAGAACACGAAGCTCGACGTCGTCGATGGGAAAACCGCGCACTACCAGCAGGCCACGCCCACGGTGCAAGTCCTCGGCAAGCGCGTGTAGCTCTTCGCCCAGCACACCGAGACTGAAGTCATCGCGGCAAGCTTGTTCGGTCGCAACTTCTCGATCTCGGAGCTGAGAAGCCGCCTGCCTCAGACAATCGATGTGGTGAGGCTTCAGGTCGAAGCAAAAGGCCTGCTTGCCGCCGACACGCGCGGCTGTCCACGCTGAGCCATCGTTGACTGCATTGATGTGAGTCATGCGCCCTCTCTTTTGGTAGCCGCGGCTGGCATGCCACAAAGATAACCGATCAACAGCGACTGAGTTCAACCCTCCGAGCCACCATCGCAGTTATTGACCGTCGAACTCACGTCGCAGTGCATCCACCAGTGTTTGCTGAACGACGTCCGCGAGTCTCGACCCAATCCCCGCACTAGCCCCCTTGGCCGACATCAACGCGCCCGACTCCGGCACCCAGTCAGCCGACTCTGGAAACATGTCATAGGGCTGAAAGTCACCGGGCGAATGATCCGGCAGTTGCTCGACTCTCACGCTATCGGGATGAAAGTGCATCATCAATGATGTCTCCATCAGCGCCGCGTGCTCATACTCCATGCTCAGATACGCACCGTCGCAAATGTCCATCATCAGATCGTGGTCGAAGCACTCCCAGTACTGACATTGCATGACCCGCACGCCCTGCTGCTCGAGCGACGTCATCGCCAGATGGATACCCTCGGTGGTCAACCATTGATTCTCGAAGTGGCCCACCAGCACGCAGAACTTGCGCACCCCATGACGCGCCTGCTCGAGCAGCACATCACGAACCAGGTGCATGAGTGTGGTCCCGGCGATATTGGTGGTACCCGGGAACTTGTCACCGCCACCGCTGCGCGGCATGGAGTGGTAGCCGTAACCAATCGCTGGCAGCACCAGTCCGTCGACCGCGACAGCAGCCGCAGCCGCAAACGCACTCGGCAACAACGCATCCACATTCAACGGCAGATGGGGACCATGCTGCTCGAGCGACCCAACGGGAAGAAACACGATCGGCGAAGACTCCAGGCGGGCAGCGTACTCCGGCCAGGTCAATTCGGCGACCAACACGCTCTCACTCATCAGCACACTCCCAGTGGCATTCAACCTGATGATAGCAACAGCTCGTGGGTTCGAGGATTGCACCCACAAAAAAAGGGGCGGCCTTGGCCGCCCCTTTGAGACCCACATTAACCAGCGGAGATTACTTGGCGATCCAGGTGTTCCAGCGTTGGGTCAGATCTTCACCATTGTCCGCCCACCATTGCGCGTCCGCCTTGACGGCATTTGCGAGATTGGGGGGGTAAGTCGGCAGATGCGGCAGGATGTCCGGATTCGCGTAGGGCTCAGTGCCTTTGCGCGCATTTCCGTAGGAGATGTAGTTGGTCTGGTCTCCCTGGCGATCGGGGCGTCCGGCGAAACGCAAATACTCGTAAGCCAGCTCCATTTTCGGGCTGCCAGCCGGAATAACAAAATAGCCAAAGTCATAGATCTGACCATCCCACACCAAGTGGAAAGGCTGATTGTCATCGATAACGGCAGAATAGAAGCGACCATTCCACCCCGATGCCATCACGACTTCTTTATCCGCCAACAACTGCGG
>MDTE01013381.1_pt1 | contig 29271 bp, 28 predicted proteins | sample 811231 | NCBI WGS metagenome assembly MDTE01 (sample SAMN05326651, study PRJNA326480) | marine metagenome | isolation source: seawater | place: Indian Ocean: Red Sea | collected 2010 | reverse complement strand
TATCTGCCCGGTTGGTTAACGGAGCCGAAGATATAGATCAGCTTGTCGCGAAATCTGCAGTGTACCTCGTCACCCATACGCATATAGGGGTTGTGGTCTAGATCGCCGGTAGCGTAGTACATATCCAGGTCTATGGATTCGCTAGTACCATCACGATGAGTCAACTCAATCGAGCGTCGTGCTGTAGCCTTATTGACGATCCTGCGCACGCGGGTAACCTGTTGGCCGGACACATCCTCTTGGAATGCACTCCCTCGCAGTTCGTCGAGGAATCCACCGGCTCGTTCGATCAAATCCGAAAGCCGCATATTGGGATGAATAACGTGGCTTCCCTCGCGTAATACCGCTCCAGTGACATAGACGGTAAAGAAACGCATAGAGGCCAGACTGACGGTAATCTCCACCCCCGGATACTTATCCCGAGCCATTTCCAAAATCCGCCCTTTGGCCTCGGCCAGTGACATATCCAACGTATCGAACGAGCCGATGGTGGGAATGAGCACTTTGCCTTCGGGATCGACTTCCAACATATAGGAAATATCGAATTCGCCCCATATATAGAGTTGCAGCACATCTCCAGGCCCAACCAAATAGGTCTCGGGATCGATTTCGCGGTCCTGACTGATACGCAGTTTCTCAACCTCTTCGCCACCAGGCAGGCGGATCTTACCTGAGATGATATCGTCTCCCATGCCCGGAAGATCCGCTCCAGGAATCCGCTCTAAATCAGCTTCTTCTTCCTCGCTTTTCTCAATCAGGTTCCTTATCTCTTCGTCCTGGGATAGCTGAGCCAGCGCCTGGTCGGACCCGACTGTACCCAGGAACGCCAGGACAAAAACCAGGGCAAAAATTCGCCTTACCATAATTCCTCCTATCTACCGATTGCCGTAGTTGCGCTGGTAGTACTCTTTATAGTCGTTGCGATTTTTAATCTCGCGCCACCAAGCTTCGTTTTCCACGTACCAATCCACGGTGCACTCCATAGCGACGCGGAAATCACTCTTGGGCTTCCAGCCCAATGCCTGGACCTTTGACGAGTCGAGCGCATAACGCTGATCGTGGCCCGGTCGGTCGGTCACAAAGTGCAGCAAGCTTTCATCCTTGCCCAGATGCTCGAGAATTGCATGGGCCACCTGCAACCCAGTCGCGTCGTTCTCTCCCCCGATATTGTAGGCTGAACCCACCTCGCCCTGGTGCAAGACCAGGTCGATGGCCGAGCAGTGATCCTCGACGTAAAGGTGATCGCGAACCTGCAATCCATTGCCGTAAATCGGCAGCGGCACATTGTCGATGGCATTGGTAATATAGAGCGGAACGCGTTTCTCCGGGTACTGGTAAGGACCAATATTGTTCGAAGCACGTGTGGTCACCACCGGCAATCCGTGCGTGATATGGTAGGCGCGCACCATCAATTCGGCGCTGGCCTTGGTCGCCGAGTAGGGGTTGCGTGGTGCGAGCGGCCACTCTTCGGTCCAAACCCCTTCGTCGATACTGCCGTAGACCTCGTCAGTGCTGATCTGGAGAAAGCGCTCAACACCGGACTCCTTAGCACTCTCTAAAAGAACATAGGTGCCATAAACATCGGTTTGCACGAATTCCGCCCCCCCCATAATCGAGCGATCGACATGGCTCTCGGCGGCAAAGTTGATAACGATCTCAGCCTCGTCAACCAAAGGATCAACTACCACCTTGTCGCAGATATCGCCCTCGACGAAGCGGTATCGACCATCGTCCTCGAGCCCAGCGAGGTTGGCCGGATTACCGGCATATGTGAGCTTATCGAGATTAACAACCTGGTAGTCGGGATATTTAGCCAGCACGTAGTGAATAAAATTACTGCCGATAAAACCGGCCCCCCCCGTGACCAATAATGTCTTCATAACAATCCTTTTCCATCCATTCCGCAAACCCCGAACGGGACGCGATTGCGGAAGCGCATATACTGAATGACTATAGGGTAAAGCATAGGAAAACGACAGCTAAGGACAATAGGCGGAAAACCTGGAGGGGAAGGTGGGAACTCCAACCGATCTACTCAAACCAGCAGGAGCGCTTATAATAGAATATATGTTGAGAAAAGTCAAGGTGTGCCACCCAGATAGCGCACCACATTGGCTGCGGTCAGCGCGGCAACCTCATCCCCGGTCAAGCCCATCTCTTGGCCCAGTATTGCAGCCAGTTCTCCCAAGCGTGCAGGATGGCCCGCGACTCCGCCTATCGACACCGGCGCGTCCGTTTCCAAAAGCAATAACTGACGATCAACTGCAACCGCTACAGCCCGGGCCTGCGGATTGTGGATCGCCATCGGCCCCACCGACACGTAAACACCCTCCTCGTTGCAAATCCGCACCAGCTTTAAAGAGTCGGTAAACCAGTGCAATTGGGCGTTGAGCCCGGTGCGACGACGAAACTCGACAGCCCGCTCCATAGTCTGCCGCTGGGCGCGCCGCGAGTGCAGATTGATCGGCTTGCCGCAGCCTGCGGCGAGGTCCAGTTGTCGAGTCAGCATCTCCTGCTGCAGGATCTGTTGCTCCGGATTTTCGGCCCATTTGTAGTCGAGACCGACCTCACCCAACACATCGGCCTCCATCAGATTCGCCTCGAGCCAGGCAAGACCGGCTGAGACCTCCTCTGTGTCTGCCCTGGTGATCCACGCCGGATGCAGCCCGAGACCGGCCAGCACCTTCTCGGGGTACTGGCGCTTCAACTCGAGCACTGCCCGCATCGATTCGGCGCTCTCACTAACGGCAATAACCCGCCCAACTCCTGCTCGAACAGCCTGCAAGAGTACCAAGTCCGGATCGTCGAAGTGATCGAGATGGCAGTGGCTGTCGACGAGCACTAGAGCAATCCAGCCGTCTCGTCGAACCCCAGCATCAAATTGAGACACTGCACCGCGTTACCCGAAGCTCCCTTGCCCAAGTTATCAAGGCGGCCGACCAGCACCAATCCCCATTCCGGATCGCCCCAAACCGAGAGTTCGACAAAATTGGTATGACTCAATCCATCTAGGTCGAGGAACTTACCATCACGCAAGCTCCCATCTTCGGGATCGACTAAGCGCATCATCGGACTCTGCTGATAATACTCGCGCCAAACCTCGTACACCTCTTGCGGACCAACTCGCGACCCGATAAAGTATTCGGCCGGCACCGGGGTACTCACCATCATCCCGCAAAACCAATGCTCGACCGACGGCACGAAAAGCGGCTGTTTTTCAAAGAGACCGAAATGCCGGATCTCCGGCAGGTGCTTGTGGTCACCATCGAGCCCGTAGAGGCAAAATGCCTTTCGCGTACCCTCCTCATATTCCTCCACCATCTGCCGCCCGCCACCCGAGTACCCCGAAACCGCATTGATCGTCAGCGGCACCTCAGGAGAGAGCACCCCCTGAAGAATCAAAGGTCGTACGGCAAGAATCACACCGACCGGATAACAACCACAATTGGCCACCCGTCGAGCCTGGCGAATCCGCTCCCTGTGCTCGCTGGAAAGCTCGGGCAGCCCATAGACCCAATCGGAATCGACCCGCCGAGCAGTGCTGGTGTCTATAACTCTGGTCTGCGGATTATCGATCATCGCCAATGCTTCCGCCGCCGCATCGTCGGGCAAACAGAGCACGCAGAGATCGGCTCGATTGAGAAACTCTCTCCGCACCCGCAAATCCTTGCGCTCTTCCGTGGGGATGAGCAAAAGATCCAGATCCTCCCGCGGCGCCAGCATCTCGCGAATCCGCAACCCCGTAGTCCCCTCCTGACCATCTATATAGATCGCAGGTTTAGCCATATATACTCTTTGGCGACACTCGCCGGCACCAGTGCAAATCAATCCTCACGACCATAAAACTAACCTTTATTTTCATCCCGGTCCTCGCGCACCTCCAATTTCTTAATCCGCAACAAAGCGTCTTGTAGCAAACTCCGATTCGTCGCAATCAAATCGGCCACCACCCCCGTAAGAAACATCTGCACGCCAGCCAGCAAAAGAATAGCCGCTAAAATCAGCGACTGCACGTGCAAGAGCCCCTCTTCGGTAAAGAAAAAAAAGTAGAGAAAGCGCAGCCCCAACAATACACCCGCTGAGAATGTAATCACCGCACAGATAGTAAAAATCTTCAGCGCGGCATAGCGCGCCCAGGTGCGCAAACTGATCGAGCCGGACTTGAAGACGAACTCGCCGATATTGGAAAAAAGGCGTGATTCGCGGGTCTTGGGGTTGGTGCGGATTGGCACTACAGCCACGGCCAGACGACTGTAGCCGGCCTCGATCACATGCTCAGCCGTATGATCGAACTCCGTAAACGCCGAAAGCCGGAGTGCCGCTTCGCGGCTAAAGGCGCGAAAACCGCTAGCTACATCGGGCACCTGAATCCCGGCCAGCCAGCTGATCACCCGACTGCCAAAGCCCTGCAAACTCCGCTTGATAAAAGAAAAATGGGCAATGGCGGCGGTTTGTCGATCGCCGATAACCAGATCGGCCTGGTCTTTGAGAATCGGCTCGACCAGTTTGTCGATATCGCCACCGTAGTACTGGTTGTCGCCATCGGTATTGATGATGATATCGGCACCGAGCCGCAGAGCAGCATCAAAACCAGCCTTGAAAGCCTGACCCAGACCTCTGTTCTGCGCAAAGCAGATTACGTGATCTGCACCACACTCGCGTGCCACTTCGCTGGTACGGTCGCTGGAGCCGTCGTCGACAACCAGAATCTCGACCTGGTCGATACCGGGCACCTGTCGCGGAATATCACTGATCGTAGCAGGCAGAGTCTGCTCTTCGTTGAAGCAGGGGATCTGAACGATCAGCTTCATTCAGCCCCAACTCTCCTGCTTGATCTGCTTCTTGTCCAATCCATATTCCTGCAGTAGCGCGACCATATTTTCGACAAAGCGCGGTTCGGGCTCCTCGCCTTTGGCTCGGGCCGCCTTGCGCTCGTGCGGAGTAATCCCTGGACCGCAACTATAGGCCAGCACATTAGAGGGATCAGGCACGACTTCCTGTAGAAGCTCCTTGGAAATTCGCCCACGCCGAGCCCCGCGAATTGCCGAAGGGTCCTCGCGGGTAATACAATGGATAATAGTCAACTTATCGGGATACTGAGTCCGAAGCGCCTCAAATTCGTCAAAATAAATGATGTCCTCACGCGTCTTGTTACTAAAGAGCAAGGTATGGTGCAACGCTTCGTCTCGATGCAAGCTCGACTTGATCAGACCCAAATTGGGCACGATACCGCTGCCGGCGCACACGTGTAGGATCTGATCCGTTCGATCGCAAACATCCTCGGGCAGCGTATAAGCCCCCGTGAAACCGGAGATCACCAGACGCCGTCCCTCCCGAATATAATAGGTCAGCAGCGGCGATAAAACCGGTGGGTAAGGCGTTTCACCACTCTCGTAGCGCTCCTCTTTGATCGTGATCGCTAAATAGCGCTCGTGCGGCGCTGAAGCCATAGAATAGGCGCGTGGTTTTTCCTTCTGCCCTTTCTGGTCTTCCAGATAGGCAATGAAATGCTCCAACTCCCCGAACTGATGGGGGTCGATGGTACAGAAGTGGCCGGCCTGATATTCGACCGGCTCATCGCCGGCGCTCATGAAGAGCGTGGTGGTATCGGGAGTATCGCTACGCACCTTAGCAACCGTCACCTCCAACTCTCTGACTCGCCGTTTCGGTGTCCGCTCAACCGATCCTCGCGGTGTGGTCCCCATGCTATTTCTTCCCTGCCAGATGCGCTTTCATCTTCTCAACCAGTTCCTCATCATTAGAAGACGAGGCCACGATCTCTGCAAATGCCTCTGCTTTCAACTCGACTTCCTCCAGGAAGCGCTGGTCCGCCGCTCAGGGGAATAAGTAGTCACCTAGCCGCTCCTGACTGCGGGCACGCGCCTTATCGGCAATCCGCGCCAGCCAGGGAATATCGCCGATGATCATCCCCCGGGCACGCGGTTTGAAATCGAGACTGTTCCACTCGCTCATAGTATTTCTCCATTTACCCTCAACAAAACGGCAACCTCTTGCCTGAACTCGACCGCTACCGGATCCTCGCTCAATCCCTGGACCAACATCGACGCGAATTGACGCAAGCGCTGATCTGGTTTTTCCCAGCGCTCGAGCAAGCCGACTGCCTGCGCATCCCGTACACTTCCCTGGGATGAGGCGACACGCGATCGACCATCGAGCGCAGCGCAGAGCAGAGCCGCACCATTCAATAAAAAAAATATACGATGATAATCCAACGCCCGAGCACCATCGGCACGACCAGAAACCCCGGCGTAAAAGCGCGCCGCACATGCATCCAACAACGAACGCATACGCCCATCGGTCCGCCCACTGCCCATACTGGTAGTATACTGCACCAATCGACGTTCCGTCCAGTCCCAACCGATCTTGGCGAATTCCAGAAAGCGCAGCCCAGACCCCTCTGGATCGACGACGGCATTATGGGCATTGTAGTCTGTGCTGCCCAGTACGGGCGCCCGCTCCGCCAACCAGCGCTGCATCCCTATCAGCAGCGATATCACCCCCGCGTCAAAGGGGCGCTCAAGGCGGTGAAATAATCGCTCAAACCCCTCGCAGGCGCGCGCACCCGCCTGATCCCAGGCCGATCTCAGTGCATCGCGATCAGCAACCGGCACTACGCGGAGTTCGAGCCTATCCTGATTCCGCGTGCATATTCGGTCTATCGCACAGAGCCCCTCAATCGCCCAGCGTACCGACGCTCTATTCCCGGCCTGAATCGCCTCATCGAGCGTGCAATCCCCAACCCACTGCAGAAAAATACATTGCGCATCTTCATCTATTCCCAGGACTTCGGGGACCGGACAACCGGCCTCATTCAAGAGTTCGAGCACCTCGCGCTCAACCTGCAGCAGGTCGTAAGCCTTATCCCGGGTCAAAAACCCGAAAAGCTGGTGTTTTACTACGGTCTTGCGACCATCCCCGGTTGCGACGCACCAAACTCCGTCCACAAGCGATTCGATGGAACTCACGGACGGACGCCCGGGGAGCATATCCGGTACACGCTGCTCCAAATACGCTGTGGTATCCCCTGCCAACCCCGATGCTTCAGGCGGCAAAAATGATGACCTGAGCAACTACTTTACCAGCCTGGTTATTGAATTGAGGATTTTCGTTCATCGCCAGATAGAGTACGCCTTCGCGATCGGCAATGAAGTCATAGCGACTCCCCACTGCAAAAGCTGGCCCGTCGCCAACCCGGGCAACTAACGCACCGACATTGGCCTCCGGCAGGAGATATCCTTCGTCGGCTGGCAGGTTGTACACTCCGTCAGCACCACACCAAACTATCTGGTTGCGCATATCGGGGGACCAGGTCTCCTCGACATCTATGACGACCCGCTGATCGTTTTCGATCCGAATCAAGGAATCCTGCCATTGCGGACTAGGCCGCACTGTGCGCATAATAGTTATAGCCACAGGTATAATCCCTGCTTAAGAGTTTGTGCGCATACAGGGTTCAGTACGCATAATCATTATAATATTTAAAAAGAAATCTCTCAGCTCAAAGGTGTCAAGTACGGTCGGAATGACAGAAAAACTATGATCCATCACCTGCGAAATAGGCGCATCGCGCTATTAGGCCTTGGAGTTGAAAACCACGCTCTGGCCCGCTTCTTCCAGGCCCACCACATCCCCTTCTCGGTCTGCGATAGCCGAGATCTGAGTACGCCTTTGGAGGGCGTGTCCGAATGGCGTCTGGGCGACGACTACCTCGAAGATCTAACCGACTTCGATCTGCTCTTTCGCACTCCAGGTCTACCAGTGTTGAATCCAAATATTATAACTGCGCGCCACCAAGGCGTCGAAATATCCAGCCAAACCCGTATCTTTCTACAGCTCTGCCCGGCTCCAGTGCTCGGTATCACCGGCACCAAGGGCAAGGGTACGACGACCGTCTTAACCCGGACACTGCTCGCGACCGATACCTCGACCCGCATCTTCAGCGGCGGCAATATCGGTCGACCACCCATAGAGTTTATCGACCAATTGCAACCCGATGACCGCGTGGTCCTCGAGTTGTCCAGCTTCCAATTACAAGATCTCGACCAGAGTCCCGAGCTCGCCCTGATCCTTTCGATCACTCAGGACCACCTCGACTACCACGCTGACCGCGCCGAATATATTGCCGCCAAGAAAACCATCGCCACCCACCAGACCTCCGATAATATCCTCATTGTCAATCAGGATTGTCCCATAGCGCAGAGCTTTGCCGCTGAAAGCCCGGCCACAATCTGGGCCTTCAGCGCCACAACCCCAGTCGTGCAGGGCGCCTGGATCGCCGCCGGTCAGCTCTGGGCCCGCCGTCTCGGGGAGCAAGCCACCGCCATTTGTCCACTAACCGATATCCCGCTCCGCGGTCGGCACAATTGGGCCAATGCCGCTGCCGCGGTTGCGGCCGGCCTGGCTTTCGGCGCTGAAGAGACACCCTTCGCCGCCGCCATCCGTTCCTTCAAGAGCCTACCCCACCGACTTGAACACATCGCCGAACGCGATGGCATCGCCTATTACAACGACTCGCTGGCTACTACCGTCGATGCCGCCATCGCCGCCATCGAATCCTTTGACCAACCCCTCTTGCTCATCGCCGGCGGCGCTTCCAAAAACGCCGAGTTCAGTGCGCTGAGTACCGCGATCGCCAGGAATAATGTCCGCGCAGCACTACTCATAGGTCAGGAAGCTCCACGCATCGCTGCAGCCCTGCAACAAGTGGGCAGCGGCGAAATTGCCCATATTTGCCAAGATCTGCCATCCGCTCTGGCGACTGCTCGCCGCCTGGCGAAAGTCGGCGATGTAGTGCTCCTCTCACCAGCCTGCGCCAGCTTCGGCGAGTTTAAAAGCTACGAGGAAAGAGGCGACTGCTTCAGGCAATTGGTTACCGCTTAGCAGCGGTTTTAGCAACCGGAGCGCACACCGAGCACACGTGCACAGATCTGCGACACCAAAATTCTGATCGCTGACAAAAATACATCGTCCGGTCTCACGGCGTTGGTGCTGGGACCTAGAGCATCCTCTATTGCCCTTGCCTTCAACAAGCGAAACCATCAGTATATCTTCTCGTATCTGCCATATATGGAGAAGTTGTAATGGCCTTAGCAATGACTCAAGACCAGGAGCGCAAATTCGAGGAACAAGGCTTTATCACCCTCGAGAGCTTCCTGATGCCGGACGAATGGAAACGACTCTCCGCCGCGGCGGATGAGGTCGTCGAGCGAATTCAAAAGGAGGGGGGCCAGAGTCAAGAAACACACTTCCAGGTGCGCAATGCCCTGGCTCAGCACGACGCATTTCTCGATCTAATCGACCACCCGAGAATACTGCCGCTGGTAGTAGACGCAATAGGGTGGAATATCCAGATCCGCACGACCCATCTCGACTATCGACCCCCCTATCCGCAAGATATTCGAGCCGGATCTATTGGCACCGGACAGGGCAGCGATCAGCAGGCTGGCTACCGCAACCTCAAGTGGCATCCCGACCTGGCCAGCCCGGAGCTATTCTTGGCGCCGTCTTTAGACGGACGCCTACCCTTTATGGAGATCAAGGTCTTCTACACGCTCTTCGATATGACCCAGTCTGGCTGCGGCAACCTCTGGTTGGTACCGGGCAGTTACAAACGGCCTCCGAGCGAACTGCACGCGATGAAAAACCTGGTACCAGCAGAGCAAAGTCTAGAATTGAAGCTGCCAGCTGGATCAGCCGTGCTATGGCGCACCGCGACCTGGCATTGCGTCGGCCCCAACCAATCGCAGCAGACGCGCAAAATCATGCACGTAGGCTACCACTACCGCTGGCTGCGACCGACCGAATATATAGAGCAGAGCCCGGAATTGCTCGCCCGATCTTCGCCGATCCGCCAGCAGCTTCTGGGCGCACTGCCGAGCGACAAAAATCCCTTAGGGAATAACCCGGAGATTGCACCATCATCGCAATATTGGAACACCGCCGACCTACCATTGCGCGCATGGGCTGAGACTCTTGCGCAAAACAAGCAAACATGAGCGACCTCGAGGCCTCGGTTGAGTTGCCGACCGCGATGGAAAAGTCGAGATCCAGGTATCGAGACTCCACCCAACCACCAGATCGAGCAAGCATTCCGTTTTGATCCTCTCGCGCGATCAAAGCCGCAGCTTTATCCAGAAACCAGGGACTATACTCCCTACTACGCTCAATAGGCGCGTAGTACTCATACGCTCTATTACTTCTAAATCAGGAGTTCGATAATGTCCTCTGCGCCACACCGAACCTGGATGGTCCTGAATCCAGACCTAGATAATGTGGCTATCGCGTTGCAAGCATTTGCTCCCGGCGAAGATCTCAACGGAATTAGAGTGCAAGAGCCGATACGCCCCTATCACAAACTCGCTCTACTCGATATCGGCGAGAATGAACCGGTCTATAAATACGGACAGATCATCGGCTATACCACCGAGCCCATAGCCGCCGGCACCTGGGTCCACACCCACAATATCGGCATGGGACCTCTGATGGATGCCACCATCACCGATCTAGCGACCGCACCACCACCACCCCTGGAGCCGATTAGCGATCGCTTCTTTCTGGGGTTTCGCGATCGACGCGGGCGAGCGGGCACCCGCAACTTTATTCTGGTCGGCAGCACGGTCGATTGCTCTGCCCGCGTAGTAGAAATGGTGTTGGAAGAGCTAAACCGCAATAGAGAACACTACGCGCGACGCTACCCGAATGTCGACGGGATTATCGGACTCACCCACGACAGCGGCTGCGGCCTCGTCACCTTGAGCCAGGGACACCTCCAGCAGAATCGCACTATCCAAAACCTCATGGACCATCCCAATGTCGGCGGCAGGGTGATTGTGCAGCTCGGCTGCGAAAAGGGACAGGCAGCAATCATCTTCGGCGATGATCGGATGGTTCAGATTGGCGATTCCGAGCCCGTAAACAACGACTCCATGCCCTTGGTCACTATTCAGGAAAGCGGCGGCACCTGGAAAGCGGTCGACCAGATCACCGCCTATATCGAAGACGAATTATTGCCCCGGGCCAACGCCCGCCGCCGCGTACTAATACCTGCTGCGGAACTGATTCTGGCCACCCAATGCGGGGGCAGTAACGCCAACAGCGGCTTCACCGCCAACGCCGCCATCGGCCGCGCATCGGACCTGCTGGTGCGGTGCGGCGGAACCTCGTTTATCGCCGAAACGACAGAGACCTTCGGCGCGGGACACCTGCTGACCCAACGGGCCAGGACTCCCGAAATCGCCCGGGCTTATCTCGACCACGTCGCCGATTATCGCGCCTATCTCAAAGCCGGCGATGGCACACCGGAGAACAATCTGGCCTATGGCAATATCGAAGGCGGTCTGTCGACCATCGCCGAGAAAGCGCTCGGCTCCGTGGCCAAGGGAGGCACCACCGCACTTTGTTGGGTCGCCGATTATGCCGAGTCGATTGTGGAAAAGGGATTTGGTTTTATGAATACCCCCGCCTTCGATCCAGCCTCGTGCACCGGCCAAACCGCAGGCGGAGCTCAGGTCGGCGTATTCAGTACAGGAGCGGGCTCTTGTTTCGGCGGTATCTTGATCCCCTGGCTCAAAGTCGTCAGCAACAGCGAAACCTTTGCCCGAATGGAAGATATGGAAGTCAATGCCGGGGCGATTGCCGACGGAACCGAAAACTTCGAGGATGTGGGACAACTGATCTTCGAATATATCCTCTCGTTGGCCAGCGGCGCCAAAACCTATAGTGAAAAAGTCGGCTACTCAGTAGTAAATATTTGGAACAAAGGCGTGACGACCTAGCCAGGTGCGCAAACGGCCAGCACTCACCACTAAGCCAAGGCCGTTGTGAGCAACTCCTGATTATAGCCGACGACCAAGCGCCTCCCATGCAGGATCGCCGGTGCCCTGAGTTTGCCCGATCGGCCCAGCAGCAATTCTAAAAGTTCGGTCTCAGAGGGCCGTTGCGCCTCGAGGTCGAAGCGCAGGACGGTCTTGCCCTTGGCGACAAATAACTCATTTGCATCCGCAAGCAGCGAGAGGGCGGCCTTGCCCTCTACCGGCTCTTTGGTCGCACTTTGCACCACACCGTCTTCTATATCATTCAGCGCAAGGAACTCTTGCGTGCATTTACAACTCGTTCAGCCAGGGCGGTGATAACGCCATTTCAATATCTTCGCCAACGCGGGTCTCCTTTTTTTCGCCTTATAATCAATCCCCAGATACAAGTCGCCGATTCAAATATTGTAGTGCAACCCACACTCCTTGGGATCGTCGCCATCTTTTGTCTCTCCATTGAACCAGCGCCAACGCCCGGCGCGCTTATCCTCTCCGGCACGGCGCGGGGTCGCGCAGATGATGCAGCCAAAACTGGGATACCCCTGATCATAGAGCGGATGAACCGGCACCTCGTTAGCCGCGATGAACTCCATCAGTGCCTCTTCGCTCCAATCCACCAGCGGATTCAATTTGAGAATTCGACGTCTGGTGCCGTATTCATCGACCAGGGAAGCCTTTTGTGCCGTCTCCTGGCGATACTGGGACTGATCCCAGCGCTGACCCGAAATCCAGCAATCGGCGGTCTTGAGCAACGTGTTATTGGGCCAATCCTTGCGCACCTGGCAACAGTGCTGCTGTTTTTCTCTGGAGTCGAAGAATAGATACTCGCCATGGCGCTCGACCATCCGCTCCACATCACCGCTTTTTGGCTCCACGACCTCGATAGGACAACCGTAACGCGCCTTGACCTGCTCGATAAAGGCGTAGGTCTCGGGATGCAGGCGCCAGGTGTCGATGGTCGCAAAACGCAGGTCCAGTCCCGCCGATACCGCCATGTGGACCATTGCGACCCCAGTATACTGCAAGCTGGTATTGAGCACTACGCGGTCGAGAAAAGTCTCACTAGCCCAGCGCAGCAATTCCTCGGCGGGCATTCGCTCCAGATCCAGATCGCGAATATAGCCCTCCAAGCGCTCGTTGCACGCCGTTATGGATTCGGAGTTCGACCTTTTCCCATCGGCCGCAATTTCCGTCATTTGCATCCCGGAAGAGTCGGGTTCGGAGGCAAAAAATACTCGAAACTGATAATATAAGGATCGGGGCATCCTTGGAAAGCGATTTTCCCAGGGGACCCAAACGTATCTAGTTGCGAGACATGGATGGCGCGCCAGGACATTTTCTATAACTTGGTAAGACCCCGACATCGCACTTTGGCCTCATGGCCACCAGCCGACAACGCGGAGAGTTATAATGGCAGAAGCCGCAGAAACAAAAAAAAATGCCCAAGCGTCGATCGTACCAATCACCGTGACCCACCCCGAGAACGTGGATATCGCCAAACTCCGCCTCTTCCGCGAACCAGCCTGGGTTCTGCGCCTGACCATCGATGGGGACCGCTCTTATCTCAAGGTTAAAATCGTCCGCGCCGCACCCCTCTCATACCCCGAACGCTATATCTCCTTATTGGACGCCAAAGACGAGGAGATCTGCATGATCGACGACCTCAAGGAGATCGGCCCAGACGCGCGCACACTGATCGGGGAAGAACTGGACCGCCGCTACCTGACAGCCATGATCGAGCAGGTCACGTCAATACGCAATGAGTACGGCACTTCCTACTGGGATGTGAAAACCGATCGTGGACAGCGCGAATTCGTAGTCCAGAACGTAGCCGAAAATGCCCAATGGCTTGGCGATCACCGCCTGCTAATCACCGATGTCGACGGCAATCGCTTCGAAATCCCGCGTCTAGACGATCTGGACAAACGAAGCCTGGAATGGATCGAACAAGTCATCTGAATCACCCTATCACCGCACTAGCGGCCCCTTCCATATCAGACCCGTTTTGTATCGATTTGGAAACGAATATGTTTCCGAAACAGTACATGACATATGTAAGCCGAACATGTTTCTTCTTCCATCGGCTCAGAACATAAAAAGTTTTTATATACATAAAACACAATATTTTACACCGCAAAATATCCCTTCACAATCGACCACCTATCCCACCTGGTACGCGATTCGCCATATAGCGGTCAACACCGCGTTGGGCCGAGTTCCGAGGACTAGCTCAACGCCTTGCCCCCTTTTCACCGCACCTACTTGCATCATATCAGATAATGGGACAGATCCTGCAGGTCGCCTATCTGCTCCGCCCGTACTGGCGTTTTATCGCCCAATCGCTGCTGGTGAGTATCGCGTTAATGCTCTTGCAAATCCCAGGACCCTATATTACCAAAATCCTCATCGATGATATTTTCCCGAACCAGGATTATGCGCTGCTCTCATTCTCTCTGATTCTCGGCGCCGTTATGTCCATCGCAGTCGGCGGCAGCCAGCTCTTGAGCGGATATTTCGCCCAATGTATAGGGATGAATATCGGCTATGATTATCAATCTCGTTTCTACCAGCATATCCAAACGCTTGATTTCAGCTTTTTTGACGCCAGAGAGACGGGGGAAATCCTGGCCAGGTTCAGAGATATGTACCAAGCCCTCACCAACGTCATTCAAATCTTCAATACGCTGATCATGAACGTGCTGCAACTGCTCATCTTCCCGCCGATTCTCTTTTTTATCAATTGGCATTTGGCACTGATCAGCATCGCGGTTTTGCCTTTTGATACTTTAGTGGCAGTACTGACTGGAAAATACATCAAACGCCTGACCGAAGAGAGCGCTGAGAGCACAGCCGCACTATCGGCCAAGAATTACGAATCCATAAATGGAATTCGGACCGTACAGGCCCTGGGACTGGAAACGGTATTCTACGAGAAGGTCAGAGAGTTATTCCGCAGAATGGGCCAAGTGAATATCTCGATCTCATTGCTGCAGGGAAATTCCAACCTACTATCCTCGATATTCAGAGCAGGCGGCACTTTGGCCTATGGCTGGTACGGGTGGAACCAGGTCCTCGATGGTCATCTTTCACTGGGAACGTACCTGGCCTTTTCGGCTTATGTGGGCTACCTCTATGGTCCGATAAGCAATCTGGTCGGCCTCATTAGCCGAGTAGAAGTGACTCTGGTCCATATTGGCCGCTTCCTTGAAATATTCAATCTGGAGCCAGCAGTAAAGGAGCGGAGCGATATGCCGCAATTGCCAGTAATCCGCGGCGAGATCGAGTTCCACAATATCTGTTTCTCCTATGATGACAAAGAGCCCTGTCTACAGAGAATCAACCTGAAAATACCCGCGGGTACGACCATCGCCGTTGTGGGCAGGAGTGGCTCCGGCAAATCGACCCTGTGCAAACTCATCCCTCGGTTTTACGATCCCCAACAGGGGTATATATCTATAGATGGCCACGACATTCGCAATTTTCGCCTGCAATCGCTCAGACGGCAGATCGGCTTCGCCATGCAGGGCAGCACCCTCTTTCAGGGGACCATTATGGAGAATATCTGCGGCGGCAAAGACCGCCCCCTAAGCCAGGTAGAAAACGCCGCCCGATCAGCCAATATCCACGATTTAATCGGTGCCTTACCCAAAGGATATTATACCGTTCTGGGAGAAGAGGGTGTTCAGTTATCCCAGGGCCAGCAACAGCGCATCGCACTGGCGCGCGTACTGCTGATGGACAATCCGATTCTGATCTTGGATGAACCGACCGCCGCCCTCGATATGGAATCCGAATACCATATCAAGGAGACGCTCAACGCGATAAGGCACGAAAAAACCATCATTGTCATTGCCCACCGACTTTCGACCATCCAGGGAGCGGACAAGATCGTCGTTTTGGACGCCGGCCGTATCGTCGAATACGGAAGCCACGACGAACTCATCGCCAGAGCGGGTTCGTACGCCAACTTGCATCAGTTGACCGCAAGCATCTAGAAAATGGGATTCGGGAAGTCCAGCTACCCCTTTTAAAGGAACGATTCTATGAAACCAATCAAGCTGAGCAAGCGCCGATCCTCCACGTACGATCGGCACAGCCGAGAGATACGCGCTTACGATGATGAGAGCTTTGCAGACGAACTATCGAATCTGGCCGATAGTTTGGCGAGCGGAGGCACGATTTTCACCGATACCATAAATGTGGGTGACATCGAATTCCACACTACGGTCAAATCGCCGATCATTATCGAAGCCGACAGCAGCGGAGCCGGAGCCAAACTGAGCGGGAGTGGCAGTTTTGAACTCGGCATGCGCTACAATTATGAAAAACCATCCCCTGGGCCAATCATCCCGCCTGCCGACGCGAAGAGTCCGGGGGGCATTGGCACATATAGTGCCATTCAAGACCAAACCAGGCGCTAGTACCATGCTGAATCACGGGTAACTCCCGAACAATACCCTATGGACTTCTCGATCCCCTTTTTTATGATAAACGATCAAAACTATTTTTTATGATGCGTTTTCCACAACCCGGTATGGGGGCTCAACGTGCCGGGTTTTCTCATCAAATGTCCATATGATTGAGCGGATATACCCTCTAATGTGGCTTCCAGACCTAGATATCAAATTCGGCCGCGGCCTTCTGGTTACACTCCTACTGTTCTTTGCCACTCATTTATTTTTTGAAGGCGCACTCAGGCTCGGAGTCGACCCGAATGCCGACTCTTTGCAGAAGACGCTGATCCTCATAGGAGTCCTGGCGCTCGAAGCCGCTCTGGTACTCCTGGTTATCAGCCGAATAGGCCGAATAGATATCCGGCGCTTGTTCTTTGGCAAGCTTCCTTCATGGAGGGAATTACTCGGGTGGGGTTTCGTCGCCTCTGCAGCCGCTTTCTTCCATTTTGCGAGCCATTTGAAATACGGGTACCGCTGGGAAGAAATGGGGTACGCCTTCTTCGCTGCCGGTATCGTGCTCGAAGCGCTTATGTTTCCGCTGATCGAAGAGCCGATTTACCGCGGCATCTGTTTCGTAGCACTGTACAACTACAATCGCCGCAACGCGATCCTGGCCTATTTGGGATCGACGCTTTTTTTCACCATGGCCCACGCTGCTTCTTTTTCCGAACTCATCCTGCATGCGACGCTCGGCTTAGGAGGGTTCCATCTATTCTTCATCATCTGTTTTTCCCTGCTCTCCGCTTATATCTACCACTCAACCGGCAAATTGCTGCTCTGTATCTGGGTGCATGGAATTATAAACGGTATGAATTACGTCGGAGTGCTGGTCGGTTCCTGGGCAGGAGTCGCCCCCCCCAATAAGGCAGTGCACCAGAATCGAAAAAGTCTCTCCCCGGAGCCCCACCGATCAGGGCAAAGCGTTCGACACCTGAACCGGCCTGCGGCCTCCCGTCGCCCAATCCAAGAGCTCGACCGTATGCACCACCGGCACCTGGATACCGCCGGCGATCTGTTCCATACAGCCGATATTGCCCGCAGCCACTACCTGCGGCGCGACGCTCTTGATATGCTCGGCCTTGCGCTCCTGCAACTGCTGTGCCAATTCGGGGCGCAGCATATTGTAAGTGCCGGCACTCCCACAGCAAATATGACCCTCTGGTATTTCGACCACCTCGAAGCCCGCATCTTTTAAGAGCTGACGTGGTGGGGTTGTAATCTGCTGACCGTGCTGCAGCGAACAGGCATCGTGATAGGCCACCTTTAGACTCGCGGCATGTCCTACCTCGCCCAGACCTAGTTCGGCGATCACTTCGGATACGTCCTTGACCAATGCCATTAGCGCCTGAGCCTTCTCCGCCAACTTCGGATCATGGCGAAAAATATATCCGTATTCTTTGACCGCCGTAGCACAACCCGAGGTATTGAGAACTATCGCATCCAGGCCTCCCTCCTCCATCTCCCGGTGCCAGACCTCGATATTGTTTTGCATCAGCTTGCGACTCTGGCGACGCTCGCCCATATGATAGGTCAGCGCCCCGCAGCACCCCATCTCCTTCGGAATCACCACCTCGGCTCCAAGCCGAGTCAGGAGCCGCACGGTCGCATCGTTTATCTGCGGCCCCAGCACTTCCTGGGCACAGCCCGTGAGCAGAGCCACTCGCAAGCGCTGCTCGCCCTGGGCCGGAATAACCGCCCCCGGTCGCGCCAGTTCGGCTCTGCGCGGCAGGCGCTTCGGCGCCATCTCCAGCAATGGACGCATATTTTTCGGTAAGAGCCAGGGGAATGTCCGACCTAAACCTGAGAGTTTGAGTGCCAAACGCAAACGTCGAGGATAAGGCAAAAACCGCGTCAGTACCGTGCGAAGCAGCCGTTCAGCTATTGGCCGCTTGACCCGCTTCTCCAAGCGTGGACGAGCCTCCTCCAGCAGACGCGAATAATCCACACCGCTCGGACAGGTCGTCTCGCAGGCCAAGCAGCCCAAGCAATTGTCGATGTGCTCCAGTGTCTGCCGGCTATATTTTATGCCCGATTCGAGCACGCTTTTAATCAGATATATACGTCCACGCGGCCCTTCCAACTCATTTCCGGTCAGCAAATAAGTAGGACAGGTGGCATTGCAGAAACCACAGTGCACACAGGTGCGCAGAACCTCTTCCGAGACTTTGACATCTGGATCCTGCAATAAGTGAGGAGCGATATCAGTGCGCATCTCAGCCCAGTTCGCCCCGCAACCAGCGGACCAGCGCCTTATCGGACGCGCTGATCTCCGCAAGTGACGTGTAGTAATAGTCCTCCCAACCCACCTCGGGCAGACCGGTAAAAAGCATCAAATTCAATGGATAGTCCTCGCAATCGGTACAACGACGGAAATCATCGCGAAAGAGAAAGGTCTTCTTGCCCAGAGCAATCGCCGCCCCCAGTTCAACCATCACTCCCTCATCTGGCGGCGTACCGTTAACGATCGCAAAGGTCGCGTCGGACTCTACGACATCGCGCAAATCGGCCTGGCCGACCTCGTAGGCCCAACCCGGTCTCGAAAAATCGACTTGATTATTGCGGGTAAAGGGCTCCCAAACTTCCGCACCCAGCGCCTCGAGCGCAGTGACAAAGGGGGGTAGCAGGTGCTCTTTCCACTGGGGAGAGAAGCCATAGGGGCTGGCGAGATAAATTTTCTTTTTCATAACCAGATACTAAACTACAAGAGCAAAGGAACGAAGGCAACAAAACAGCGAACTTTGGCACCAGCCGGCGATCCTGGTTATTTTCGTGCTATGACTCGACCGGAATTCATACGCGAAACCATCCCACTCGCCCCCCAGACCACCATTCGTCTGGGCGGCCCCGCGCGCTACTTTGCCGAGTGTACGACGGTTGCGCAAATACGAACCGCCCTGGAATGGGCAGCGAGCGCAAAACGTGCCGTCCAGATCCTCGGCGGCGGCAGCAACGTACTCTTCTCGGATAGGGGCTACGACGGCCTGGTCCTCAAAATCGCACTCGGCGGGGTCGAATTTTCAGGGAATATCGCCACAGTCGCCGCGGGTGAATCATGGGATCTCTTCGTGCATTCATCTATTGAGCGCGGCCTGGCCGGCATCGAATGTCTCTCGGGTATCCCCGGCCTGGCCGGCGCGACACCCATCCAAAATGTCGGCGCTTACGGACAGGAAGTGCAAGAAACCATCGTTGCAGTCCAGGCCCTGGACCGCCAGACTTTGGAACAAATCGATTTTTCCACAGCTGAATGCGGCTTCGCCTACCGCCAGAGCCGCTTCAAAGCCGAAGACCGCGATCGTTTCATCATCACAGCAGTGACATACCGCCTGGATCCACGCGGCCTCCCCCAAATCCGCTACCCCGAATTGCGCCGCGAACTCGGCGACGAGCTGGCCGAGTTCACCAGTGGCCGCCCCGCGCTAGCGGCGGTGCGCAATGCCGTACTCAAACTCCGCCGCCGCAAGTCCATGCTCATCGACCCGCAAGATCCCAACTCCCGGTCGGTCGGATCTTTCTTTTTAAACCCGCTGATCTCTCGCGAAACCTTTGCCGTACTAGAGCGGAAAAACCGGGACATACCTCATTTTCCCGCACCCGATGGCGTCAAAGTACCGGCTGCCTGGCTGGTCGAAAAGGCAGGATTTCACAAAGGCTTGCAGCGAGATGGAATCGGCATCTCTAAAAACCATGCCCTCGCGCTGATCAACTGCAGTGGCAGTACGCGCGAGATCCTCGACCTGGCCGACGAGATTCAAAAGGCGGTACAACAGACCTTCGGCATCCGTCTGGAGCGCGAGCCGGTCCTAGTCCCAGAAAAACGATAAGCATGGGCAAAATATGGGTTCTGCAGAATACAGAGCCGGAAAACCTGGGCATCGCTGCCCAGGTTTTCCAAAGCTACGGCCTCGAGCCGGTTTATGTGCGCACCTTCGCCGGTGAGGAAGTCCCGCTCGCCCGCCATATGAACGACGCGCTCGGTCTGGTAGTACTGGGCGGTCCGATGGGGGTCTACGACAACAAACACTATCCGTTCCTGAACTCAGCCATGCGTCTGATCAACCAGGCGTTGAAAGAAGAAAAGCCGGTACTCGGCATCTGTCTGGGCAGCCAGCTTCTGGCCGCAGTACTGGGCGCTTCGATCACCCGCGGCCCGCAAAAAGAAATCGGCTGGCACTCAATAGACCTGCTGCCCGCAGCCAGCGAGAATCCGCTGATGAGCGAGATGGGAAAATCCTTTATGGGCTATCACTGGCACGGAGACTACTTCGATCTACCCAAGGGTGCTAGCGCGCTGGCTTCTTCCGAGCTGACCGCCTGCCAGGCTTTCGCATATGGCCCCAAAGCGTATGGCATACTTTTCCATATGGAAGTTACGGAGCAAATAATCGGGGATATGGTTCGAAGATTCGACGACGAGGTGCGCGAGGAAGGACTGGATGGAGAGCGGATACGGACCGACGCGGCCCAGCACCTGAACGCTCTGCAGGCCAACGGACGAGTGTTTTTTCAAAACTGGGCCAGCCTCTGCCTGGCCTAGCCCAACTCTGCCCTACCAATAGCTCAACGCATCCTCGAAAATCGCCGCCAACTCCTCGGCACCGGCCTCGCGCGGCGCGAGTTTGGTCACCCGATGCTGTGGCAACGTACCCTCGACCAGACCTGGGATATGCTCGCGATCATAGCCGAGTGCCCCCAGGCCATTGGGCATCTCGAGCTGGTGCATCAGTTCGACGATCCGGTCGGCCAATATCGCGCCGGCATCGGCTGCCTGGGCGCCGGTGCAATCGGCTCCTAGGACCTCGGCCGCGCGCAAATGCCTATCGGGATTGGCCGATGCCGTAAAGCGAAAGACCGCCGGTGCATTGACGATCACCGCAATACCGTGCGGCACCAGCGGATAGTCTACGGCGTAGCCAGCGGGTACATAGGTCTTCACCATCCCCGCTACCGGGTAGGACATCCCGTGCGGCAAATGCACCCCCGCGTTGCCAAAGCCGATGCCCGCCAGCGCCGCGGCCAGACTCATCTGAGCCCGGGCCTCGTCGTCTGTCGGATCGGCCACGGCCCGGGGCAGAAATTGCGCCATCAAGCGCAGAGCCTCCAGCGACCACAAATCGCTTATCGGATTCGCACCCTGATAGGCCGGACGAAGCTGAGGGCGGGCGGGGCGGGAGCGCTGGTCGAAGGGAATCGCCGTATAAGACTCCAGCGCATGCGAAAGCACATCCAGGCCGGTCGAAGCAGCCACCTGCGGCGGCATCGACCGCGTATTTTCCGGATCGACCAGCCCCAATGTCGGTTTGAGATAGCGATGTGCAATACCCGTCTTGGCTTTCATCTCAACCAAATCAAAGATTGCTACCCCCGTCGTCTCGCTGCCAGTACCGGCTGTGGTGGGAATCGCAATCAGCGGCTTGAGCGGACCGGGCACGGGCAGGCCTTTACCGATCGGCGCATTGACGTATTCGAGAAATTCGGCCGGATGAGTGGTATAGAGGTTCGCCGCTTTGGCCGTATCGATCACCGACCCTCCACCAACAGCGACAAAGCCATCAAATCTCCCCTGCTGAGCAAAGCGAATCGCCGCCTTGAATGAGGCATCTGTCGGTTCCACCCGCACCTGATCGAAGAGCTCGTACTCGACTCCCTCGTCCTCGATCGCCGCCAATGCCGTTTGTACCGGCGCCTGCGCTACGAGATTAGCATCGGCCAAAACCATGACCCGCTCTAATCCCCGGTCTTTGAGATCCATCCCCACTTCCCGGGTGATACCCTGCCCAAAGCGGATATTGGATACCGCCATTTCAAAAGCTGTGTCGCGTTCCATCGCTTCCTCCTCTTGATTTCCGCCCCTAGGAAACTCAAATACTCCTCTGCTGTCAACACACCGCTTGCGCCCTTTTTCGCGGCTTGCTAAACTTCCATTTGCCAGATGAGTCAGGTCCGATTGGCCGAAATTCCGAGCATTGCTATCCGCATCGACACCGGCCATGAGATATCCATTGCAGGATACAGATTCAGGATCAGATGGTCCGGCAACCTAATGGTAAGAAGCTGATCGCGTTTTTGGCCAGCCGGGATCCGCTCAGACAACGCCCGAACCCCGGCCCTATACCAACTGGCACTAGCTATAAAAGGATCACTATGGCCCCGTCCAAAGGGATGCTCACCCTCGAAGAACTTCAGGACAAAATCCACAGCGGCGAGATCGACACCATCCTCGCGGTTTTCCCCGATCTCTACGGCCGCCTCGTCGGCAAGCGCATCAGCGGCGATTTCTTCCTCGATCACACCGCCAATGGCGGCATGCATGCCTGTGACTATCTATTGACCGTGGATATGGAGATGGATGTCATCGAAGGCTACGAATTCGCCAACTGGGAAAAGGGCTATGGCGATATCCATTGCGTTCCCGATTTCTCGACTCTGCGCCAACTCACCTGGCTCGACCGTTCGGCCCTCGTCGTCTGCGACCTCCAGACCGACGACACCCACCAACCCATCGCCATTGCTCCGCGCACCATGCTCAAAATCCAGATCGACCGTCTGGCCGAACTCGGCTATTCGGCCAAGGGCGGCTCTGAACTCGAATACTATCTCTTCAAGGATTCCTTTGCAGCAGCCCGCGAGAAAAACTACGAAGACCTTGAAACCTTCGGCTGGTATATCGAGGACTACCACATGCTGCAGGGCACCAAGGAAGAGGGCATCAACGCCAGCGTCCGCCGCCATATGAACCAGAGCGGCATACCGGTCGAGTTCAGCAAAGGCGAATGGGGACCCGGCCAGCACGAGCTCAATCTGCGCTATGCCGAGACCTTGGAAATGGCCGATCGCCAGGCCATCTACAAGCAGGGCTTCAAAGAGATCGCCTTGAGTCAGGATCTGTCGGTCTCCTTTATGGCCAAGTGGCGCTCCGACCTGGCCGGCTCGAGCATGCACCTGCACCTGAGCCTCTGGGACCAGGAGGGTCGGAGCGCCTTTGCCGGCGGCGAGGAATCGGATACTTTTCGTCACTTTCTAGGCGGTTGGATCCACCACGCAAGAGCCATCGCCCCCTTCTACGCGCCCTACCCCAATTCCTACAAGCGCTATGCCTATCAGTCCTGGGCACCCACGCGGATTGCCTGGAGTCGCGACAACCGCACCGCCGGCTTTCGCATCGTCGGCACAGGCGATTCTCAGCGCATCGAGTGCCGACTGCCGGGTGCCGATGCCAATCCTTATTTAGCGTATGCAGCAGCGTTAGCCGCGGGGATCGACGGCTTGAAAAACAAGATCGACCCCCCACCCATTTTCTCGGGCGATGTCTACCAGGCCCAGGATTTGCCCACCGTGCCCGCCAACCTCGGCGAAGCCGTCGCCGGCCTGGATCAAAGCACCATGCTGCGTCAAGCTTTTGGCGATCATGTCGTCGATCACTACGTCCACTTCTTCCGCACCGAAGAGCGCAAATTCAACGAGGCCGTAACCTCCTGGGAGCGGACCCGATACTTCGAGCGCGGGTAGAGCAAATGACCCGACCCAGGATCGGCATCAGTACCTACGGACGCGACGAAGCAGATCGCTTCTCGCTACCCGCTCACTATATAGACGCTGTGCGCAGAGCCGGCGGTGCAGCTCTGCTCCTGCCCCCGGGAGAAGAATACGACCTCGACGGTTTCGATGGCCTGGTCCTGGCCGGCGGCGGCGATCTCGACCCAGCGCTCTATGGTGGATCCCCCCACCGAACCATCTATATGATCGACCCCGAACGCGATCGCACCGAGTTGCAACTGGCCTGCCGCGCCGTTGATATTAAGCTGCCAACCCTATGCATCTGCCGCGGCCTACAGGTGCTCAATGTGGCGCTCGGCGGCACACTCATCGCCCACTTGCCCGACGCGGTTGGACTGGGTCTTGCACACCGGGTGCCCCCCCGTCGTCCGGCCTGGCACCGCATACAAATCGAGCAAGAGACCCGTCTAGCCGCAATCATGGGCGGCGCCCCTACGCCGGGAGCCTCCTGGCACCATCAGGCCGTCGATCGCGTCGGCGAGGGCTTGCACGTCTCCGCCCGAGCACCAGATGGCACCATCGAAGCCCTGGAATTACCCGACCACCCCTTTCTCGTCGCCGTGCAATGGCACCCCGAAATCACCGCTGCCGACCAGCCCGATCACCAGGCCCTCTTCGATGCGCTGATCGCAGCAACAACAAAGCGAAAGAACCTATGAGACTCAAAGACAAAGTCGTCCTCATCACTGGGGCCGGCTCGGGTATAGGCCGTCAAACCGCCCTGCTCTGCGCCCGCGAAGGTGCGCTGATCGCAGCGGTTGATATCGATGAAGCCACCGCTGAGAAAACAGCGGCCGAAGTCACCGCAGAACAGGGCCGGGCCACCGCTATCCAGAGCGATGTATCGCGAGCGGCCGACTGCGAACGCATGGTGCAGCAAACCGAAGCAGCCTTCGGCCGCCTCGACGTGCTTTTCAACAATGCCGGCATATCGCATATAGACGACGCCGATGCCATCGACACCGAAGAAGATGTCTGGGATCTGACGATGGCCGTCAACCTCAAGGGAGTCTTTCTCGGCTGTAAATACGGTATTCCGGCCCTGCGCCGATCCGGAGGCGGCTCGATCGTCAATACCGCCTCCTTCGTCGCTCTGCTCGGAGCAGCTACCCCGCAACTGGCCTATACCGCCAGCAAGGGCGGCGTACTCTCGCTGACCCGCGAGTTGGCCGTCATCCACGCGCGCGAAAATATCCGCGTCAATGCCCTCTGCCCTGGCCCTCTGCGCACCGAATTGCTGATGAAATATCTCAATACCGAAGAAAAGCGAGAGCGACGCCTGGTCCACATCCCGATGGGTCGTTTCGGCGAGGCCGAGGAAATTGCTCGCACGGTTCTCTTTTTAGCTTCGGACGAAGCCTCCTATATCACCGGAACATCCTTCGTCGTCGACGGTGGTATCACCGCTGCCTACGTCACTCCGGAATGAGCCTCATGCCGAGCGATCACCCCGACCAAGTCTTATTCACCACCAATCTTGAGCAGGATAGCGCATGAGTTTCGCCGCGCTCATATTCGACCTCGACGGGACCCTGCTGGATACTCTCGAAGACCTGGCCGATTCGATGAATACGGCACTGGCCGAGGCGGGATACCCCGTACACACAAAAGAAGCCTACCGCTACTTCATCGGCGACGGCATCGAAAACCTGGTCCGCCGCGCACTACCCGAAGCGGCTCGCGACCAAACCAACGTCACCCGCAACATGGCGGCGATGGAAGAGGTCTACGGCCAGCGCTGGAATCTCAAAACAAAACCCTATGCAGGCGTACCCGAACTCCTCGACGCATTGAGTCAGCGCCAAATTCCCCAAGCCATCCTCTCCAACAAACCCGATCCCTTCACCCAGCTGACCGTCAGCGAACTGCTCCCCCAGTGGTCCTTCGCCCCAATCCGCGGCGCGCGCCCCGATACACCGCGCAAACCCGATCCCGCCGGAGCACTGCTCATCGCTGCCGAACTTGGTCTGGATCCGGGATCCTGCCTTTACGTTGGCGATACCGACACCGATATGCAGACGGCCAACAGAGCCGGCATGTACGCTCTGGGAGCCACCTGGGGTTTCCGCACTGGGGAGGAGCTGCGCCAAAGCGGCGCCCAGGTCCTGCTCGACAAACCGCTGGACCTTTTGGATCTCTTGTGAAAAGAATCTATTATAAGTGTCTGATTTCCCAGCTGTGGGCTCTCAACCCCAATAGACGACTATCGCCACCATCTGTGGAAAACGACCGATCATCCAATGCGCACCCACCCGGTCGGCGCTGGACAACCGGCAAACCGGGATCGAACTCACGAGCACCACTGCAGTGGCCTGATTATCCGCTAGAGCCAAGTGCTCGTCCCGAGTACGCGTCCTCGGCATGGCTCGGTAATCAACCCCGGGGTGGATGCGGAAATCCTTGGACCGGACTGCCCGCACGGCGATTGAGTCTGCGGCACACCAGACGAAATATCTCCTGAACGACCACCCCCCAGAAAGGCTAGATCATGAAAGAATTCTTCCAAGGTATCAAAAAGATCAAATACGAAGGACCCGATTCGAAGAATCCCCTGGCTTTTAAACACTACAATCCCAGAGCCAAAGTTGGCAAGAAGACGATGAAGGAACACCTGCGCTTCTCGGTCGCCTACTGGCACAGCTTCAAAGGCGGAGGTATAGACCCCTTCGGACCCACTCCGGTCTACGATCGACCCTGGGATCAAGCCCAGGACCCAATGCAGCGCGCCGAAGACACCATGCGGGCCGCCTTCGAGTTCATCACCAAACTCGGCGCCCCCTTCTACTGCTGGCACGACCGCGATATCGCTCCCGAGGGCGAAAACCTCAAAGAGAGCAATGCGCGCCTGGACCAGATTGTGAGCATCGCCGAGAAACTTCAAAAAGACACCGGCGTCAAGCTGCTCTGGGGCACCTCCAATTGTTTCTCGCACCAGCGCTTCACTCACGGTGCCGGCACCAACCCCGACGCTCACGTCTTTGCCTGGGCCGCCGCCCAGATCAAAAAGGCCATCGAGTGCACCCACCGGCTCAAGGGGGCCAATTACGTATTTTGGGGTGGGCGCGAGGGCTACTCCAGCCTGCTCAATACCAATATGGCCCACGAGCAGGATCAAATGGCTCGACTCTTGCAAATGGCTGTCGAGCACAAGAAAAAAATCGGCTTCAAGGGCACCTTGCTCGTCGAGCCCAAACCCAAAGAGCCGACTAAGCACCAATACGACTACGACTCGGCCACGGTCCTGAGCTTCCTGCGCAAATACGAGCTCTTAGACGAATTCAAGCTCAATATCGAAGCCAACCACGCGACCCTCGCCGGTCATACCTTCGAGCACGACCTGCAGGTAGCGGCCATCGAAGGCAAATTGGGCAGCATAGACGCCAACCGCGGCGATTACCTCCTTGGCTGGGACACCGACCAATTCCCCACCGATCTCTACTCTACCACCTATGCGATGCTGGTGATACTCAAACAGGGAGGAATCGGCCCCGGCGGCATCAATTTCGACGCCAAGGTACGGCGCGGATCTTTTGATCCGGAAGATCTCTTCCACGCCCATATCGGTGGCATGGATACCTTTGCCCGCGGACTCAAATTGGCTCAGCGCATCATCGATGATGGTGCCATCGACGACTTTCTCAAAGAGCGCTACGCCTCCTATCGCCGCGGCATCGGCAAAAAAATCATCAGCGGCAAGACCAGCTTTGACGAGTTGGAAGCCTATATTCACAAAAACGGCGAGCCCGAAATGCGCAGCGGGCGCGAGGAGATGCTCGAGAATCTCATCAACAGCTATATCTGAATTCACGAGCATCCACCTACTTGCGCAACAGCGACGCTTAGCAGGTGCCCAATACAAAGACGAGTTATTTAGCTCATTTATCGTTTGCAATACACTAACGGATGAGGGCTGCAGACAATCTGCGCCCTCATCCCTGCATTGCAAGAGGATCCCATGCAAATTCCCCGTGTCGAAACCATCCGCTCGCCCTGCCGCAACTACTGCTGGATCCTCATCCATACCGATGCCGGACCAATCGGTCTGGGCGAAACCTATCACCGCGCCGACCCGGCCGAACAAATCATACACGAATTCGCACGCAGCCATCTGCTCGGAGAAGATCCCCTCGATATCGAGAAAATCTGGTATGCTATGTACCAACGAGCCTCTTTCCACGGCCTGATGGGCGCTGAACTCCGCGCAATGAGTGGGATCGACATGGCCTTATGGGACCTGTTCGGCAAGACAGTGGACCAACCTCTCTACCGCGTTTTAGGCGGCCGCACCCGTGCGCAAGTACCGGTGTACTTCAGCGGTATCTACGACCACGTCGAGACCAATAAAGAAGCCTATCAAGCCTGGTCCAAAGAATGTGTGGACCAGGGCTGGAAAGCCTGCAAAACCGCTTGTTTTTTCGGCGACTTCTATCCAACCAGAGGAGCAACCGATTTCGGAAGGGCCACCGGCTATATCAGCGCAACGGATATCGACGAAGGCCGCCGCCGCTTCGAGTGGGTACGCGAAGCTGTCGGCGATGCGCTGGAAGTGGGCCTGGATCTCCACGCTGCCTTCGATGTACCTTCGGCCATCCGCATCGGGGAAGCGATCCGCGACCTCGATCCCTACTTTATCGAAGAGCCGATCCAGCCCCATAACTTCTCGGCCCTCAAAGAGGTCCGAGAAGGCGCTGGCGTGCCCATCGCCGCTGGCGAACGGATATTCTCGCGCTGGGGATTCAAAGAAATCCTCGAGCTCAACGCCGCCGACGTCCTCAATCCCGATCTCGCCTGGACCGGCGGCATTTCCGAAGTCAAAAAAATCGCTTCCTACGCCGAAGTCCACTACGTCCCCGTTGCTCCCCATAATTACGGCCCGCTCTCGTGCATGGCACTCGCCCACCTGATGGCCGTACTGCCCAATACCCGCCATTTAGAATACACCGCTCACCACTATTCGGGCTGGAACACCTATATCGACGAACCCATCGAAGTCCGAGAGAGCATGCTCGACGTACCAGAGCGACCGGGCCTAGGCCGCGAGTTGAGCACAGCAATGCTGGAGTTGGAGCGAACAGTAATCGAAGTGCCTTGATCGAAAAACACCCGGGCTTGCGAGTGCAGAGCGAGTAAAAAGGGGCAAGAGCGCTCTCAGCCGAAATCTAGGCCTGAGATCACCAGAACAAAAGAAGGTCGTCCGCATTGATATCGGACGACCTTCTTTTGTTGTAGTCACACGCTTAAGACCGCAGCACCAACCCGCAGGCCGCGGCCACTGCTAGCCCGCTCAGTTGTCCCGCGGCACCGCCATCATCCGCTCCAATGCCCGGCGCGCTCCCTCGATCACCTCATCGTCCAGTTTGATCTCATAGCGTTCTTCGTAGAGAGAGAAATAAACATCCTGCAAGCCGGTCACCTTCATATAGGGACAG
>MDTE01068120.1_pt1 | contig 29273 bp, 28 predicted proteins | sample 811231 | NCBI WGS metagenome assembly MDTE01 (sample SAMN05326651, study PRJNA326480) | marine metagenome | isolation source: seawater | place: Indian Ocean: Red Sea | collected 2010 | reverse complement strand
CCTCTGTGGTGACCAATCTCAAGACGGTCGATAAGGATCTCAAGCGCATCGTTCAGCTTGAGAAGGCGACGATTTATACCGGTCAGCGCAATCTCAATCTGGGCTTCGGACTGGTCTTCCTGATCTGTGTCTGGGCGTTCACCTATATCGCCACGGGGGGTGGGGACTCGTACGCCGTGCTGGCCATTGCCGCCGTGATCGGTGGCTACATGGCGATGAACATCGGCGCCAACGATGTCGCCAATAACATCGGACCGGCTGTCGGCTCGAAGGCGCTTTCGCTGATCGGTGCATTGATGATCGCGGCCATCTTCGAGGCCGCCGGCGCCCTCATCGCGGGCGGTGATGTTGTCACGACGATTTCCAAAGGCATCATCAATCCGGACTCATTCGTGGACAAAGGCGTTTTCATCTGGGCCATGCTCGCGGCTCTTCTTTCGGCTGCTGTCTGGGTCAACCTGGCGACCTTCATCGGGGCGCCGGTCTCGACGACCCACTCCATTGTCGGCGGCGTCATGGGAGCTGGTATCGCCGCCGCCGGGTTCGTCGCCGTCGATTGGGTCGTCATGTCGAAGATCGCGGCGAGCTGGGTGGTCTCGCCAGTTCTCGGCGGCATCATCGCCGCTGCCTTCCTGGCCTTCGTGAAGTTCTTCATTCTTTATCGAGAGGACAAGATTTCGGCCGCCAAGCGCTGGGTGCCGGTTCTGGTCGCGATCATGGCATCGGCTTTCGCGATGTACTTGGTGATGAAAGGGCTCAAGCGGGTCTGGAAGCCCGACACGGGAATGATCCTGCTGATCGGCGCCGTCGCCTTCGTTGCGACCTATCTCGTGGTCAAGAACGCCGTGGCCAAGGCGGCCGTCAATCTCGAGAACCGACGCCGGTCGGTCGGCAATCTCTTCACGATTCCGCTGATCTGCGCGGCCTGCCTGTTGTCGTTTGCGCATGGCTCCAACGACGTGGCCAACGCCGTCGGGCCCCTGGCCGCCATCGTCAGCGTTGCCACCGGCGGTGAGGTTGCGGCCAAGGTGGAACTACCACTGTGGGTCTTGGCGATCGGTGCCATCGGCATCTCCGTCGGTCTGCTGCTGTTCGGGCCCAAGATCATCGAGATCGTCGGTGAAAAGATCACCCGGCTCGATCGCGTTCGGGCTTATTGCGTCGCGCTCTCCGCCGCGATCACTGTGATCATCGCGTCCACGCTTAGTCTCCCGGTCAGCTCGACGCACATCGCTGTCGGCGCCGTGTTCGGCGTGGGCTTCCTGCGCGAGTTCATTACCAACCGCCGCGGCAACATCCCGACATCCAATCGGGTACGAGCTCCCAGTCAGAGCGAAGCCAACGACGGCGTCGTCTACAAGAAATGGGTGAAAGCCCGGCAGAAGAAACTGGTCCGCCGGCGCCATCTGTTGACCATCGTCGCCGCCTGGCTGATCACCGTCCCGGCCTCGGCTCTGTTGGCGGCGATGCTGTTCTTCGTCATCAGTTCCATCGCCGCGTGATCGGCCTCAATCCGGGTTCTATTCCTGATCAGCCTCCAGCACGGCACTCACGTCCGCGCGGTCCACGGCCACCCGCACCCCGGCGCGTTCCTGCTGCAGCAGCATGGAGACACGGGAATCGCGGTCTCCCCAACCCCGGTTGACCGCCGCTGACAGCTCCATTTGGGCCATGTGGACAAGACGCATGGGAACACCGACCTCGCGGCCGAGCTCCGTCGCCAGGCTGACGTCCTTGAGCCCTCCCCGCATCGCAAAGGCCGGCGGGTCGTAGTCGTCGATGAGGAAGTGCTCGGCCAGTCCGTCGAAGGTCCGCCGCCTGCCCTGCGCACCCTGGCGCACGGCCTCCCACAGCGCCAACGGCTCGACTCCGGCTTTCACACCCATGGTGAAGACCTCTGCTAGGGCGCACTGGATGGTGTATCCCGCGGCATTGTGCGTCAGCTTGGCGACACAGCCGGCACCGATCGGACCGATGTAGCGCACCTGGTCGCCCATCGCCTCGAGTACCGCCCGGTGATTCTCGAAAACCGCCTCGTCGCCGCCCACCCAGACAGCGAGGCGTCCCGACTTCGCGCCGGCGGGACCGCCGCTCACCGGTGCATCGAGGACGTCGATCCCCTTCTCGGCGAAGTCGGCGTGGATCCGCCGGATCAGGGTTGGCGAACTCGTCGACAGATCGAAGTAGACCGACCTCGGTCGCAGTCCCGCAGCCAGTCCCTGCTCGGCGTCGAGCGCCACGGCCTCGACTTCCGGCGGTCCGGGCAGGGACGTCAGTACCACATCGGACTGTTCGGCCAGTTCGCGGGGTGACTCGGCCCAGGTGGCGCCGTCGGCGATGTGGCGCTCGGCGATCTGCCGGGCGACGTCGTGAACGACGAGATCATAACCCGCCTTCTGCAGGTTCGTGGCCAGACTCGCCCCCATGGTCCCGAGGCCGATAAAACCCAGTTTTGTCATGGTCTGTGCCTTTCCGTCATGGATCCAGGCAGGCTCGGGCGCCCCGGACCGTTATTGCGTCAACGACAGCTGCTACTGCGCAAAGCGCTGCATGCCGCCATCGACAGGAATGACCGTGCCCGTGATATAGCCAGCCAGGGGCGAAGCCAGGAAAGCGACGAGATACCCCAACTCCTCAGGTTCGCCAAAGCGTCCGATCGGAATATGGGCATCGATGAAGGCCTTCCGACTTTCTTCGTTCGGGTAGAGACGTTCGAGAATCTGCTCGCTGTTGATGCGGCCCGGCGGCACACAGTTGACGGTAATGCCTTCATGGGTGAGGTCGCGAGAGAGACCCTTGGCCCAGGCGTGAGTGGCGGCCGATGCCGCTTGGGCGGCACTCGTTCCGAAAGGCTCTACGATTCCACTGACGTTGATGATGCGGCCCCACTTCTGCTCCCGCATACCCGGAAGAAAGGCGTTGGTGAGGCGCCGAGTCGTCGTGAATTTAATGTCAAATCCGGCATCCCACTCAGCATCGCTGGACAGCGGATCGATGGGACTGGAGGCGCCGGCATTGTTGACCAGGATGTCGAGACGTCCAAACTCGGCATATACCTTGTCGTGGATGACCCGCGGTGCCTCTTCCCGCATCAGATCGATGGCAACCACCAACGGCCGATTTCCGGTCTCGTCTGCGACAGCTTCGAGACGGTCGCGGCGGCGGGCCATGATGGCTAGTCTGGCCCCTTCGCGTGCCAGGACACGCACGATGCCAATGCCAATCCCGGCGCTCGCACCCGACACGAGGCAGACACTGCCGTTCAGCTGGAGATCCATCGGAAGCCTGCTCCGAAAGCATTGTTACCTATTGCTACCCCAATCGCGGATCGAACTTCTCGAATTCCTCGTCGTAGCCTCCGTGCCAGCGCGACAACGGCGGCCGGTTATAAGCGATGTCACCGGCACCCCAGAGGATGCGCTTGCTGTCCATCTCCGAAGAAACGTCGTTGTCCGGGCAAATGACGTAGAAATCGTTGCGCTCGATGGCGCCGACCAACCGCTCGACCACCTGGTCGGGAGTCCACTGGCTGGGCCGTTTCTCGCCCCCCGCCCGCGTTGTCCAACCCGGCACCAGCATATGCGCCGTCACCTGACATCCCTCGATGTTTCGAAGTTCATGCTGCAGCAATTCGGTATAGGCCTTCACCGCAGCCTTGCCGACATTGTACGGCGTGTTTCCCGGCGGCAGTGTGATGCCCTGCTTCGAACTTGTATTGACCACGGCGCAGGGGGTGCCCTGGGCGATCATGGCTGGCACGAAGGCCTGCGTGCCGTTGATGACGCCCCACATGTTCACGTCGAGCGACCGCTGCCAGCCCTCGTAGTCCTCGAGTGCACCGACCGAGCCACCGATCCCATAGGCCGCGTTGTTCATCAGCACTGAGACCTCGCCGAACCGGTCGTAGGCCGCATCCTTGAGCGCGATGATCTCTTCGCGGATGCCCGAATCCGTGGGCCTGACCAGTACATCGTCCTTACCGCCCTGGGCGATCTGGGCGACCTCCTCAGCGCACGCGGACAACCGCTCCTCGTCGATGTCCGCCATGCAGACCTTCATGCCTTGTGATGCGTAATGCCTGCTGGCTGCAAAGCCGATGCCGCCAGCAGCACCGGTGACGACCGCGACCCTGCCGGCCGCCATGGCTGGATGACTCATGATGAAAACTCCCTCAGACCAGTGTTGCGAAAATTTCTGTGCTGTTCGAAACGTAGGCAGGTGACCGTCGGCCAGCAAGCTGCAGACCGGGCAACCGCGCCAGGCCGTCCCAAAAAGCTTCGACCTCCCGAACCGTTTTGATAGGCTCCAGCACCTTTTGCAGGGGGGAAGGTGCGATGGACTACTACGATCTCGGGTCCTACGGACGGCCCGTCACCACATCGTCTGAAAAGGCGCAACTTTGGTTCGACCGCGGTCTGGTCTGGACCTACGGCTACAACCACGAAGAAGCGGTGGTGTGCTTTCAGCGGGCGGTGAAACTGGATCCCGACTGCGCCATGGCCCACTGGGGGATCGCGTATGCCATCGGCCCCAACTATAACAAGCAGTGGGGCGACTTCGAGGATGACGAGAAACCCGAGGCCCTCACCCTTGCCCGCGACGCCATCGAGCAGGCAGTTCGCCTCACGGACCGGGTCACGGCACCGGAAAAGGCGATGATCGAGGCCATCACCCACCGCTATCCCGCGGACGCATCGGTCGAGGATTTCGGACCATGGAACGACGCTTATGCCGATGCCATGCGCGGCGTCCACAAATCCCATCCGGACGACCTCGATATTTGCTGCCTGTTCGCCGAAGCCATCATGAACCGCACCCCCTGGCAGCTCTGGGACCTGCCGTCAGGCCGCGGCTTAGGTACTGCCCCAGTAAATCCGAGGGTTCGGGTGTGACCCGGCCCACTCCACACATCTCATTGAAATCTCTGAAAGGGAGGAACGAACATGAGAAAAGTCGTCAAGGAAGTGCCCGGCTATGAGTTGCACGATGAAGTCAACTCACCGGCAGGCCATCACACGAAACAGGGCTGGCGCTCGGATGCGATCCGCAGTGGGTCGTTTATCTTTGTCGGAGCACTCGGAACCCGTCCCCATACCCATGAACTCGGCGATACCGTTGAAGAGGAATGCCGCATCATCTTCGAGCACTTCAAGGTTGCTCTCGAAGTCCACGGCGCGACGATGGAGGACATCGTTCAACTGACCATGTACTTCACCAATCGCGAACGCGACTGGCAGTACCTCGAGAAGGTTCGCCGGGAATACTTCCCCAAGGACCCGCCCGTCTCAGTCGGTGTCGGCGTGACCGATCTGGCCTATGGCGGCGCCGTAGAGATCAGTGCCATCGCCGTCGCGCCCGACGTTTAACGGGGTGGGTCCTGGATCCCCTTCCCCTACCTGAGGTTCTGGGTTGGCGGAGGGGGACCGGGGTCGCCGTGTTGTCACCCTCGGTCCGGGGAAGAGTTCCTTCACGAATGGAATCTCCGCGTCGTCGCCACAGCTCGGCTTCAAGCCAGGCAACCCGAATCGACAAAGGTCCTCAACTTCCCCACCATAGGCAGATCGAAACTGTGACGATCACGGATGGGACGGATGCAAGGTCAGACACTCGGCATTTGGCACAATCTCAACGCAATCGCGGCGGCCGATCTGGAGGGTTTCGCCCAACGGGTAGAAACGCTCGGCTATTCTGCGTTGTGGTACCCCGAAGCGATCGGTTACGAGGCCTTTTCCCTCGCTGCGCACCTGCTTTCGCATACCACGTCGTTGGAGGTCGGCAGCGGGATCGCCAACATCTACGCACGAGACCCTCACTCCACGGCGCAGGCCCACGACACGCTGAACTCGATCTACGACGGCCGGTTCATCATGGGCCTGGGGGTTTCCCACGTGCCCCAGGTCGAAGGCGTACGCGGTCACACGTATGGCAAGCCGATTGCCACGATGCGGACCTATCTCGAAGCCATGGCCGCCGCCGATCTCATCACGCCGGACGTCGAGTCCCAGGTCGTTCTCGCAGCGCTTGGGCCCCGGATGTTGGCGCTCTCTGCGGAACTCAGCCAGGGGGCACTCCCCTACAGCGTGACTCCGGAACACACGGCAGGCGCGCGCGAGATTCTCGGGCCGGACCGCTGGCTCTGCGTACAGCAGAAGGTCTGTCTCGAAACGGACGCGGATACGGCGCGCCAGGCGGCCTCCGTCGCTCTGGGTCGCCACCTGCAGCTCCCCAATTACCGAAACAGCTGGGTACGCCAGGGCTTTTCGGAAGAGGACTTCGATGATGGGGGGAGCGCGTCCTTCCTCGACGCCATTGTTTCCTGGGGTACGGCCGACAGCATTCGCGCCCACATCCAGGCTCACTTCGATGCCGGCGCTGACCACGTCTGCCTTGAGGTCGTCAATCCCCGGGATCCCGCAGTGCCGGACTGGGACGCGATCGAAACATTCGCGCCGGCGAACTAGGAACGAAAATGGCAGCTCGCGAACTCACGGCCCCGGAGGGCGACCTCCCCGTCGCCGAAGACCTGACCTATGGCAGCGGCGTGATATTCGAGCTTTCCAGCCACACCCGGGCCCGCAGGGCCTTGGAACTGGGCCTCCTCGATTCTGATTCCGGCTTCAATGTCTTCGTCCTGGGCGAGGATCAGAGTGGGCGGATGACGTCGACCCTCGCCTTCGTGCGCGAGCAGGTGGCAACCCGGCCGCCGCCCGATGATTGGCTCTACCTCAACAACTTCCACGCACCCGGCCGACCCTTGCCCGTGCGTCTTCCCGCCGGGACGGGGCGCGTCTTCCGCGACACCATGGCCGGCCTGATCCCCAAGCTCCGCGACGCTCTGACGACGGTGTTCGGCAGTCAGGAATACGAAGGCCAGGTCAAAGCCCTGGCGGAACGGCCCCAGGCTAAGATTGAGCGCATGACGCAGGAGGTTCGAACCGATGCGCGAACCGCCGGGATGGACCTCGTGCAGACGCCGCAAGGGCCCCAGCTCTATCCCCTGGGAGAAGACGGCGAACCGGTTGATCCCGACAAACTACCTCAGGACCGTCAGGAGGAATTCCGCCGTACCGGGGAAGCTTTTGTCGAACGCATGCGTGAGGTCGGCCGTCGCGCCGCGCGCCTGCAGGCCGAGCTGGAACGCCAGATCCACGGTCTCAACCGTCGTGTCGCCGAGAACGCCATTTACGCCATTCTCGACAGCGTTCAGGAGGAACTCGCGGACCATCCCGTTCTGGTGGTCTGGCTGCAGCGCATGCGCGAGGACATCCTGGACAACATCCCCCTGTTCAAGGGCGACGTCGATCCGCACATTTCACCGGAACGGCGTTACGCCGTGAACCTGCTGGTCGATCATGCCGAGGACGAGCACCCCAACGTGGTTCTGGAGGCGAATCCAACGTATGAGCACCTTTTTGGCGCTATCGAGTACGCCCACGAGGGCGATTCGCTGCACACCGATTTCACGATGGTCGGTCCCGGCGCCCTGCACCGGGCCAACGGTGGCGTTCTGCTGTTGCGCGCCCAGGACATTGCCAAGAATGCCGCTGTGTGGGAATTCCTCAAAGCGGCCCTGCGCGATCGTGAGATCCGCATCGAGGAGCTTTACCGGGGTGGTGGCGCGCCCGTTGCAGGCGCTCCCCAGCCCGAACCCATCCCTCTCGAACTCACGGTGATCCTGGTCGGATCACCGCGCTGGTATTACACCTTTTTCTCCGTCGACCCCGAGTTCCGCACCTACTTCAAGGTCAAGGCGGATATCGACGCAGATATGGTCCGCACACCCGAGAACCTGGCCTGCTATGCTGCACTGATCCAGAGGATGGCCAAAGCTCACGATGCGGTTTGCGAGGACGACGCCGTCAATCTTTTGCTGGGTATCGCATCTCGCTGGGCCGCCAACCGGGAGAAACTCACCTCCAGCTTCGAGCTCATCGAGGACGTCCTTTCTGAAGCTGTGAAAGTGGCGCCGCCCGCCGATCAGATACGATTGCCGGCCGAGATCGTCTCCCGCACCCTCGTCGACCGGCGCCACCGCAACGCCCGGGTCGAGGATCGCATGCTCGAGAGCATTGCGCGGGGCACCATCATGATCGACACGACGGATGCGGTTGTCGGCCAGATCAACGGTCTGGTCGTGCGCAATCTCGGCGATCACGAGTTTGGCGCCCCCACGCGCATCACGGCACGCGCGTCGGTCGGGCGGCGCGGCGTGATCAATATCGAGCGCGACACCGAACTCGGCGGACCCATCCAGCAGAAGGGCGTCATGGTGTTGCAGGGCTTCCTCGCCGGACACTTCGCCCGTCGCATTCCCCTGTCGTTCAATTGCTCGATCACGTTCGAGCAGAGCTATAGCGGCGTTGAGGGTGACAGCGCCTCGCTGGCCGAATTGCTCGTCGTGCTCTCGGATCTTTCTGGCATACCGCTCCGCCAGGACCTGGCGATCACCGGTTCCGTCAATCAACTCGGCGAGACCCAGCCGGTCGGTGGCGTACATCATAAGGTCGAAGGCTTCTTTCGCACCTGTCTCGAGGGAGGCGAGTCCGGAACCGGCCTCAGCGGAAGTCAGGGCGTCATCGTCCCAACCTCCAATGAGCCCAATCTGATCCTGCGCAAAGAAGTCGTAGAGGCCGTGGACAGCAGCAATTTCCATATTTGGAGCGCCGAGACCGTCGAGGATGCCATTCTGTTGTTCACCGGTGTCAAAGCCGGCGTCCCCGACGCCAAGGGCGCCTATCCCGCGGAGTCTGTGTACGGCAGGGTTCAGGCCCAATTGGACGAATTCGACCGGATATTGATTGAACGCGAACGTGGGCTCACCTGAATCGGCTGACCACCTCACCGGATATGGATCGCATGCAAACGCGCAAACTTGGAAACAGCGGAATCTCGGTTTCGGCCCTGGGGCTCGGTTGCATGAGTATGGGGCCGTTTTATGGGGGTGAGGAGGATGACGGGGAGTCCCAGGCCACCTTGCGGCGCGCGGTGGAACTCGGGGTCACCTTTTTCGACACCGCCCTGAGCTACGGCAATGGATCGTGCGAGGCCTTGCTCGGCCCGGTTCTAAAAGATCACCGGGACAAAATCACCTTGGCCACCAAGTTCGGGGTTTACTACAAGCCGGATGGGATCGGCTTTAGGACCGATCCGCACTACTGTCATATGTGCTGCGATGCCAGCCTCTATCGGCTTAAGACCGACGTCATCGATCTCTGGTACCTGCATCGGGTCGATCCCGACGTGCCGGTGGAGGAGACCATCGGCGCCATGTCGCAGATGGTCAAAGCCGGTAAGGTCCAGGCCCTGGGTATGTCCGAGGTGAGACCGGAAACGTTGCGTAAGGCTCACGCGGTTCACCCCATCTCCGCATTGCAGAGCGAGTATTCCTTGTGGTCTCGAGATCCCGAAGGCGATGTGCTCGACACCTGCCGCGAGCTCGGTATCAGCCTGGTTCCCTACAGCCCCCTTGGCCGCGGGTTTTTTACCGGAACCGTCACGGATCAATCCGACATTCGCGAGAATGATCGACGTGCAATTTTTCCAAGATTCAGCCCCGATAATCTGGAACGCAACGTCCCGCTCCTCGATGTGATCAAGAACATTGCCCAGGCCAAGGGGTGTACCATGGGGCAGGTTGCGATCGCCTGGGTGATGGCGCAGGGCGACGATGTCATCCCGATCCCCGGAACGCGACGACGAAAGTATCTCGAGGAGAACGTCGGGGCGGCAGAGGTGACGCTGGACGCGGAAGATTTGACCCGTCTCGACACGGCCTTTCCCAAGGGTGCCGCTGAAGGAAGCCGTCTGCCGGGCGACATGGCAGCGGCGAGCGATCGTTAGTGGTACACCAGAACGGAAGACGACCACGACGCGACCCAAACTGGGTCCGCAACTAGATTCCAGGGGAGATCGACTGAATGCAGACGCGCAAGCTTGGTAACAGCGACATCGAGGTATCAGCTCTAGGTCTCGGCTGTATGAGCATGTCGCCATTTTATGGAGACCCCGACGATACGGAGTCCATTGCCACGCTGCATCGCGCCGTGGAGCTCGGTGTGACGTTTTTTGATACGGCCATTACATACGGCAGCGGTGGCAACGAAGCACTCATCGGATCGGCCCTGAAGGATCACCGCGACAAAGTCGTGCTTGCCACCAAGTTCGGGGTCTACGTCACGCCCAAGGGGATCTTTTACAGCGGCGATCCCCACTACTGTCACATGTGCTGCGATGCCAGCCTCTATCGCCTCAAGACTGATGTCATCGACCTCTGGTACCTGCATCGGGTCGATCCCGACGTACCGGTGGAAGAGACCTGGAGCGCCATGGCCGAGATGGTTCAGGCCGGCAAGGTCCGGGCACTCGGCATCTGCGAAGTCGTCCCAGAAACGCTGCGCAAGATTCACGCGATCCATCCCGTCTCGGCGCTGCAGAGCGAGTATTCTCTCTGGACCCGCGATCCCGAGGGTGGGGTGCTCGACGCCTGCCGTGAACTCGGTGTCAGTCTGGTCCCCTACAGCCCTCTCGGCCGCGGATTCTTCACCGGCACCGTGACCAACCAGACCGATCTGCGCGAGGGCGACCGGCGATTCAATTTTCCCCGTTTCAGTGAAGAGAACCTGGAGCGCAACGTGCCGCTTCTCGACGTCATCAAGGGCATCGCCGAGGCAAAAGGCTGTACGATGGGTCAGGTGGCCATCGCCTGGGTGTTGGCCCAGGGTGAGGACATCATCCCCATCCCGGGCACGCGTCGGCGTACCTACCTCGAGGAAAATGTCGGCGCGGTCGACGTAAAACTCGACGCCGAAAACCTTGCCAAACTCGATCAGGCCTTCCCCAGCGATGCCGCCATCGGGCATCGTCTGCCTGAAGTCCAACAGCGCTACGTCAATCAGTAGAGGCCAGCATCATGAGTCACAAGTTCGGAAGAATTGCTCAAACCGCTTATGTCGTGAAGGACATCGAGGCCGCATTGCGCCACTGGACGGACGTGATGGGCGTCGGCCCCTGGTTCTACCGCGAAGACGTGCCCCTGGAGACCTTCACCTACCACGGCGAACCTTCCGGCCTCGAGATGTCGATTGCGCTCGGCTACGACGGCGACATGCAGTACGAGCTGATTCAACAGCGCAACGATGCTCCGTCCGTCTACAAGGATTTCATGGAAAAGGTGGGCTACGGACAGCAGCACTACGGATTCCTGGTCGATGACCTCGACGCCAGCGTCGAGGTCGCACGCGCGAACGGGTACCAGATGGAGCAGGAAGGCTTCATCACGAACTCCGGTGGCTTCGTCTACATGTCGACAGGCGCGGTGGGAACCTATCCCTTCGGCACCATGATCGAATTCATCCCCATGACGGACTCGCGCCGAACGAATTGGCCGATCATCCAAAGCTGGTCGGTGGACTGGGACGGCAGCGACCCTGTCCGGACGTCGATCTAGGGAGAGAGATCAATAGAAAATCCACCCTCTCCCCGGCCCTCTCCCTGGTAGGGAGAGGGAGCTACTTTCACCGTTATCTCTCCTCCCCCCAGGTTACGGTTTAATCGTAAGGGGGAGAGGGGCGGGTGGCGACGTTCGATCTCCTTCCCCCTCTGCAGGGGGAAGGCCGGGATGGGGGTGGATCACCCAGCATTTCTGCTGCGTTCATGATGACCGGATATCCCCATGACTGACACCCATAACGCCGATATCGAAGCCACCTTCCGCGAAGCCGAGGCGACCGGCCTCCGCCTCGCCATCAAGGGCCGCTTCGTCGCACTGCTTCTCGTTGCCGTCTGGATGGCGGCAACCCGCTCGTCTCCGGTCGTGGCCGGTTATCTGTCTGGACTGTCAGTTCTGGCCCTGCTGGGCGTCGTGCACTACTACATTATCGGCAGCCGCTGAGACCGGCCGTGGATCAAGTACGTCTTCATCACCGCGGACATCGCCCTCATTTCGGGGGCCGTCGCGACACAGCCGGCCATGGTGGCCGCCGATCTTCCGGCCGTTATCACCCTTTGGCGCGCCTGTTCAAGCGCACTGCCTTCTTCTCTTGCCACGCCGACCCCGATTGTTTGCGCCGGTTGCTGCCACCACCACAGTGAGCCATATGTGCATCACAATTGCGCGTCAAATTTCGGTGAAGGGTTCCCGGCACCAGTTTCTCCACTCACTTGCCCGGAAAGCGCCGGCGCGGCACCATATGCCCGCCCAGAAGAGAGCTGCAGATAAGGATGATCAATGGATCGCGCCAACGCTCCATTCGACCCGGTTAGCCTCAAGATCATGTGGGACCGTTTGGTGTCACTCACCGACGAATGCCTCGAGGCCATGGTGCGTGCGTCCTTCTCGACCACGGTACGCGAATGCTACGACCTGTCAGTGACGGTCATGGACCGGCATGGTCACTTCATGGCCCAAGGTTCACAGAGCATTCCCTCTTTTACTGGGTCTACACCAGCGTCGCTGCGCCACATGCTCGATCGCTTCCCGCCCGAGACGCTGGAGCCCGGCGACGTCCTCTGCACCAACGACCCCTGGATGGGCACGGGACATGTCTTCGACCTGACGGTGATGCGCCCGGTGTTTCGGGGGACCGAGATCGTCGCCTATACCATCAGCATCTCGCACCTGCCGGATATCGGGGGCGTGGGGTACGGCACCGCGGGCTCCGAGATCTATCAGGAAGGTCTGCGTCTGCCGGTCTGCAAACTGGTCGAGGCTGGCACCGTCAACGAAACCGTTATCGATCTGCTGCGTTACAACACGCGAGTGCCCGAGCAGGTCATCGGCGATTTCATGGCGAACGTGAACTGCAATCAGATCGCCGGTCGTGAATTGCTGTCCTTCATGGAGGAATACGGCCTCGATCAGCTCGACGATTTGTCATCGGCCATTCGCGAGCAATCGGAACAGGCCATGCGCACGAAAATTCGGGCGCTCCGCGACGGCGTCTATGAGCACAGCATCCAGATCGAGGGATTTCCCGATCCCATAACACTGGCCTGCCGCATCGAGATCGACGGCGACAGCATGCATATCGATTACGAAGGCACGGACGATAGCGTGCCGCGAGGCATCAACGCCCCTTACTGCTTCACCAACTCCTACTCGCTCTACGCGGTGAAGTGCCTTGTCGGACTTACTATTCCCAACAACCAGGGCATGATGGCCCCGATCACGGTGGCGGCACCCGAGGGCTCTTGCCTCAACACGCTGCCGCCTTCCCCCACCGGCGCTCGTCATCTTACGGGATATTTCTGCATGCCCCTGATCTTTTGCACTCTGGCCGATGCGGGACCCGAGCAGCTCCAGGCCGACTCGGGCATGCTCAACGTGTTCAACATGCAGGGACGTCACAAGGACGGACGTCCCGTGACTGCGCTCTACTTCTCATCTGGGGGATTCGGGGCGCTCGACGAACATGATGGTTGGCCCAATACGGCGCTACCGGCCAACGTCGCCATCGTGCCTGCCGAGGTTTGGGAGAACATCACCGGTATGGAGGTAGTGCGCAAAGGCCTGCGACCCGACACCGGTGGACCCGGCGCGGCGCGCGGCGGTGTCGGCGGCGAGACCGTCCTGCGCAACGCCACCGGCTACCCCATGACCGTGTTCGGCATGGAGTGCCGTACCGTCTTCCCGCCCGTTGGCATGCATGGTGGACTCCCGGGTGAGTTCCGCGAGACCCGCATCAACGGTGAACCGGTGGTTTACCGGAGCAGCTACCGGCTGGAGCCGGGCGACATGATCGAACTCATGGAGTGCGGCGGCGGCGGATACGGTGACCCTCACGCACGGGCGCCCGAAAAGGTCCTCGATGACGTGCGCCACGGTCTCGTGTCGCCTGAACGCGCGCTCGACGATTATGGCGTCGCTGTCGACCTTGAGAACATGACCGCCGAACGCGTCCGTCCCGCAGCGGAGTAGGATCGCTCACTCCGCTGCTTCGAGAAGCTCCGCGCTGCAGGATTTAACGAGTTTGGCGAGCTGTTTCGGTTTGTTGAACTGGATGTGTTCCCCCTTCAACAGAGAGTCCACCATCTTCAGCCGGATGCTGCGCAGCAATTCACGGTTTTCGTACACATCCGCTGGATAGCCGAGCTCTCTGAGACGATTGCCGATCACCCACGGCGGCGCCCACGACGGTGTGACCTGATATTCGACCTCCCGGCCGATCCATTCCGGCGGCAGGTCGCATGGCCTTTCGGCTGTCTGGACGAACCCCGGATCAAGATAGCGATAGGCCCGCTCGCCGATGATGGGATAGTCCGGCGTGATGGGTTCCCCCATATGTACCTTGACCATGCCGTTGCCGATTTCGGTCAGGCGCTCGAACGGATACGCCTTGCGCACGTGCTTGTTACCTGCCCGCAACAGGTTCGTGAGCAGCATCATTGACGAGCCGTGATAGCCCTGAGCCGCATGTGGCGTCAGAGCCGACCATACGCCGTCGGCACCCGCGAGAACGCCGTCGAGCACCGCTGCGTCCTCCGTACCGTTCCCCGAGTGCGGGTGTAGAAGGATCACGCGGGGTGACGGATTGTAGCGGCGAATGAGTTTGACGATTTCTGCGGTCTGGAACGGGAAGTGTGTGCCGCGCAGGTCTTCGAAGATGACCCCACTGATGGGCAATGCCGCGAACAGCTTCAGCATGCGCACGAAGAATTTCGGGTCCTCATCCCAAGCGTCGAAGATATCGGCAAGGCGTATGTAAATGCGGCCGCGGCCCCGCCTGGCGTTTTCTGCAGGCAGGTGTTCGCGCAGGTAATTCACCGTGTCCTCGATGATGCGGAGCAGCCCGTCCCGCGTCCGACCCTCATCCTCCAGATAGGAGGGGCGCGTCTCGAGGTAGATCACGGTATTCGGCACCTTGCCCCAGAGCGTCTTCTCGATGCCGTAGTTCATCTGGAAGGAACTACCCGCATCCGGACCGCCGTCCTTCATGCCCATCGTCGAAACCATGGTGTAGACGCCGTCCATGCTCTTCTTCTTCTTGACGAACCACTCGAGGAACTGCACGTCGACATTTCGGAAATCGAAGAAACTGAACAAGGCCAACTCCTTGAATCCAAAGTCCCGCGCGAGCTTGTAGAGCTTGATACGATCCTTGAGCGTGTGTCCGCAGGGCGCCGGCAATCGTCCTTCCAGGACTGAGAGATCGAGGATGTGCGGCACCACGCTGCGCAGCCGCGACATCTTTTCGTCAACCCGCCGGGTCATTCCGGCAATGGCCGTCCGGTCTCCCTTGTTGAGAGTCGTCTTTTCGGTCGCACGCGGCATGGGTCCGTCCTCCCATTCGACATGTTCAGGAATCTGCGGTCATTGTACCCAAAATCTGGCGTTGCACCTTGCAAGGTGCAAGTGGCCGCCGCCGCTACGCCTTTCGCTTGACCAGCAGTTTCTTCGGGCGCCGGGAACGAGCTGTCTCGAACAGCGAAAATGTCTGAGAGACGTAATGTGTGACACCATCCAGGCCACGGCAGTATCGGGTCAGTTCATCCGTCACTTCGGCATGTGTCAGCCGAACATGGGCATCAGGATTCTCTGTCTCGAAATGGACGTAAAACCAGGGGTCGCCACGCCGAAGCACAAGGTTTCGCGAGATATCGAACCACTCGAAAGCCCATGACAGCGCCCGCGGCCAGATATGGATAGGCATCCGGCCACCGATGAGTCGGCCGGGCGGATGCTGTTCCGACCAGTGGAGAAATGCGGGCATCTGACTCATCCACACGGGTTCATCGGCGATGAACCGATACGGTGCCGGCATCTGCAGGATGGGCCGACCCGGATGGCGCCATTCCTGACGTGGCATAAGCTTGACGAAGTTCCGGAGTGCGCCGGTGGAGACAACACCGTCGGACCCCGCTGCGTTGTAGAGCAACGGTTTCTCGTCGGGACCGAATCGAAACTTCAGATCGAGGTCGAGGGGGCAGGGAATCTCGAAATAGCGGGATTCAAAGTCGTTCACCGCCGGGCAGGCCTGAACCGCTTTCGAAGACGGCGGCTTGGCTGATACCGAGTGAATTGGCCGTGGATCATCGTGGATCAAACTGGCTTTTTCCGAATCGACAAACCACCCGACCTCTACCTTGCGAGGCCGCGGTATAAATTTTCTGAACTGGTCAACCAGTGCCATGCGTTCGGCTGGAAATTCTTAACGCAACCGCCGAAGCCGCTTGCGAAAACCAGTGCGTCCCTCTGCCATCGCTTCAGCGTATCTGGATGGTGCGCTCGACTTCAACCACCACCTCTTGAGCACCGTCTACACGACGCTGCAAGGCTTAAACTCCCCTGTATGTACCCGGTGGCCATGCTTCGCGCCGGCGCTTGCCGACTGTGATGAAAGACTGAGCCTGGGTCTTGGCAGCCACGTTGCTGTGCTCAGCCATAATTCGTGAGTCTGGACCGATGAGCTTAATAAGCTCTTTATCGCTCGCCTGGCGCCCGTAGACCGCAACCCAGAACCGGAGCTCCGGTGCATCTCTGTCTATCGAGATCGAGTCGTATCGTCCCATATCGATCGAAACCAGGTCAGGTGCAGCGGTGGAGAAACCCGCTGCGTGAAGACCCGTCGATACTTACGGCATCAAGGTGAATGTTTCCGGATGCCAGAGCGGCACCCCTGACTGATCCCCGCAACCGGCAGAAGGGTTCAGGCCAGTGAATGGATCGACGATCTTTCCGTCCCGCTTCACTTCGAAGTGAATGTGGGGAACCTGTGTATCACCGGAGAGACCCACCAGACCCAGTTGCTCGCCACGCGCGACCCTTTGACCTTTCCTCACCCTGACACAGGTGTCCGTAAAATGCGACGACACCGTGGTCGTGTTGGATCCTGACAACATTTCCCAACGCAAGGCGAGTTTTGATCTTTTTCACCGCCTCAAGATCCCGAATTCTCGTGACACTGACGTCCGTCATGCCGTCCCTTACAGCCGTGACAACGTCCGGCACCGCAGCAATGACCGCGACGCCCCTATCCCATGGCTTTCAGACCACGGATGCGAAAGTCGGTCCCCCGGTGGGTGTCGTAGGCACGCATGCCGCACGTGTAATCGGCGACGCCAGCACCTGGATCCGTGTCGACGTAGTCCTGGATGTAGCAATCCTTACCGACTTCGCAATCGATGGGCATGCTCAGGAATGTGTGGTCTGCCAGCGCCGGAGTGGCGATCCACAGACAACCCGCCAGCAGCCAAAAACATGGATTTACTATGCGCTTCATCGCGCTCATAAAGTGGCTCTCCGCCGTCCCAGAGGCAAGGCCAGAGCAGCCTAATTTAGTACTCTGCACCGGGATCGACGCGGCCGTCCAGCGGCTCCCCGCGCTGCACCTGAAGGATCTGGGCGGCCAGCATCGGCGCCGCTGTTTCGGCCGCGGTCAAGCTGGAGACGTGGGGCGTGATGCGCACTTTGGGATGTGTCCACAATGGATTGTCGTCGGGCAGAGGCTCGATATCGAAGACGTCCAGGGCGGCGCCCGAGAGCTGCCCCGAGTCGAGCGCGGCCAGCAGATCGTCTTCGACGACCAACGCGCCACGCGCGCAGTTGATGAGGTAGGCGCCGGCTGGCATCTGTCCGAAGGTCGCGGCGTTGAGGATGCCGCGGGTCGCCGAAGTCAGCGGCAGCAGGCAAATCAGCACCTCGGCGCCCCCGAGGAACTGCGCCAGCGTGTCATCGCCGTGATAACAAGTCACGCCCGGTTCCGACTTGGCCGTGCGGCTCCAGCCGCTCAGGGCGAACCCGAACGGCCGCAGGCACCTGGCGGATGCGAGGCCCAGGGCGCCCAGCCCGAGAATTCCGACGCCCCGGTCTTTGGCATCTTTTTGAGCCACCTGCTGCCAGACCTTGCGGCTTTGAAGCACGGCGTAATCGTCGAATCTTCGATGCGACCACAGCGTCAGCGATGCCGTGTATTCGGCCATGCGGTCGGCCATCAATGGGTCGATGAGCCGCCCGATGGGCACGTCGTCGGGCAGGTCCAGATCCTCAAACAGGTGATCAACCCCAGCGCCCGGCGAGAGAATGGCCCTGAGATTGGGGCATTTCGCCAGTTCACCGTGGGGAAGCTTCCACACAATGGCGAATTCGATCTCTGTCGGATCACCCACATCCGGCCAGATGCGGATATCCATATCTGGAATCTGGGCCGAAAGATCTTGAAGGATCTGCTCGCCCTCCTCCCACTCGCAATGGAACAACACCGCCATGATCATCACCTCTCCCGGAAACTCGCGGAAGTGCTACCATTGCCACGGGCTGACGCCAACCCGTAACTGCCTTATTCGGCATGATGGCTCATTAGGAGTGTGGCGCATGACCGATCTTCGCGTTCCCGTCATCGACGTTGCACCGTTTCTTGCGGGTGATGCGGACGCGACGCGGACAATCGCGCACCAAGTGGATGAAGCCTGCCGTGAGATCGGCTTTCTCACCATCATCGGACATGGCATTCCTGAGGCACAGATCGATGCCGCACGCCGGGCGGGCCGAGACTTCTTCGAACTGCCTCTCGAGCAGAAACAGCACACCCCGCGGCCTTCCCATGAATCGGGACGGGGCTACACCGTTTTCGGCGATCAGGCATTGGCCTATTCGCTGGGTGTGGAGACACCGCCCGACCTTCAGGAAAGTTTCGGCATCGGCCCCCTCGACGTGCTGCTGGACGATCCCTACTACCATGCCCCCGAGGCCTGGACATTTTTCACGCCCAACATCTGGCCCGAGTCCCCGGCGGAATTTCGCCCGGCCCTGAGCGGCTATTTCGCCCGGGTGGATCTGCTTACACGTGACCTGATGCGGTTGTTCGCGCTGGCCCTCGGCCTTGATGAACAGTATTTCAGCGATAAGGTCGATCGACCCGTCAGCAGCATGCGCATCGTCCACTATCCGCCACTGCGTGGCGCGCCGCGCGACAGTCAGCTCCGCGCTGGCGCTCATTCGGACTACGGTTCCATCACCATCCTACAGACGGACGACGAATCCGGTTGCTTGCAGGTCAAAACGCGGAGTGGCGCGTGGGTCGACGTCTTGCCGCCGCCCGGAGCCTTTATCGTCAACCTGGGTGACTTGATGAGCCGCTGGACAAACGATCGCTGGATTTCCACCCTTCATCGGGTCGCGGTGCCGCTCGACGGTCAAGGCCGCTCACGACTCTCGCTCGTATTTTTTGGCCAGCCCAACTACGACACGGTCATCGAATGCCTGCCGACCTGTCGCGGACCCGGTGAACCGCCCAAGTATCCGCCGATTACGACCGTGGAACTTTCGCAGTCCAAGCACATGAAGGTGCGTCACATGGACACCGGCTTCGAGCCGTAAACGATGAGACTTGACTGAGGTTACTCTCGATCCACGACAGCAATGACTTGGACGTCGATCAAATAGCGGGGATCAGCGAGGCGGATAACCTCCACTACGGTTGAAGTCGGACGTGACTCACCAAAGAAAGCCGCAGCGACGGGGCTGCCGTGCTGCCGATAGCTGTCGAGGTCAGTGGCAAAGACTGTGCACGAAACGGCGTTACCGGGGCCCGCCCCCACAGCAGCAAGCGCCCGTCCAATGTTTTCGTAAACTGCCGTTGCCTGCGCAGCCATATCGTTCTCGCCGATCAGGTTCCCGTCGGCATCAACGGCGACGAGACCCGAGAGATAGATCTGTGTCCCTTGCGAAACACGGATGACCTGTGGGTACGCCCGTCCCCCCGCATCACGGAGTTTGTACAGTCCCTCCGGAGACAGTCGCTCAATCACGCTGTGCCTAATCGTCTTGTCCGCCGGCGATACGTGACCTGAGCTTCTTGAACATCTCTGCACCCGCCGTCACGGGCGGGTACTTCGGCGGGTTATCGGGCGAGGTGCAGGTCTCCAGACATGCAACGTCGGCATCGTAGTTCGGATGCAGGAAATAACCGATCGACTGGCGCCGCATGTTTGCGGCGTCCGACGGCGGCACCACGACACGGTGCAGGGTCGACGTCCAACGGTCGTTGGTCCATCGCACCATCATGTCTCCGATATTGACCACGAGTTGCTGTGGTCCGGCCGTGACGTCCTCCCACGTACCGTCGGGTGCGCGGATCTGCAGACCGCTGGGAGCATCGTCGCGCGACTCGTCGCTCATGGCCAGCATGGTCAGGCTGCCGAAATCGGTATGTGCGCCACAACGCAACTGCCCGGTCTGCGCGGGCCCATCGAGCGCCGGATAGTGGAATGAGCCGAGCGGGCTGAAATGTCGGTCGATCTTGTCGGCGAAGTGCGTCTCCGGCAGGCCCAGCGCCACAGCGAATATTCGCATCACTCTCTCCGCAAGTTCCTCCATGGCCCGATAGAGGCGAAGATGTACATCGGCAAACCCTGACGGGCGCTCGGGCCATATATTCGGCGCGTAGAGATCACTGGCACCCGGAAGGCCCACATAGTCTTCGGCGAACCGTTCCCCTGGACCGACGGTAAAGATCTCCCGCAGATCGGGCGGCCTTTCTTCACCGAGTGTGGCGGCAAGATTGCGGGTCTGCGGTGCGGTATAGCCCAGGAATTGAAGGCCGCCTGGCGAGAGGCTGCGACGCTTTTCGGCCTCGGGAAGATCGAAGAACGTGCGCCCGGCGGCCAGGGCTGAATCGATTAGGTTCCTCGGAACACCATGACCGGAAATGACGAGAAACCCGATGGAACGGCAGGCTTCGTCAACAGCGCTTGCCAGCGCCGCTTTCTCCGGCCCGCTCCCTTCCTCGAAGGCACCGATGTCGATGATCGGCACTGCCCGTTCTGCCATGTCCAGCCTCACTCAGTGGTGTCGGATCCCAATTATCCGACGCCGGTCCATTAGTGCCTGACTGATACCATTTTTTCATGACCCAACGCCCACCGCCAGAATCCTGTTGTTTCCGATGCGGTCGCACACGGATAATGTCGGTCAACTTGCCATTCACCTCGAAGACGGGATCGAAACTATGAGCGAGATCGACGGCGACGCCATTTCAGCCTGGCTCAAGGAGCATCAGGACCTCGATGTCACGCCCGAACGGGCCAAGGAGATCGCAACCATCGCCTTCCGGCTCAATCGCGTCACCCTGGATGCTGCCATGGCGCAGGACAGTCTCGACGATCCCGCCCGCTACTTCCGCACTCTAGTGGAGCTGGCTGACTACAAACGCGACGCATGAGTCTACCGCTCGCCGATCTGACACTGGCGCAGGCCGGAGACTCGGTGCGCCGTCGCGATGTGTCGTCGGTCGCACTGACCGAAGCGACTCTGGATCGTGCCGAAGCGGTCCAACCGGCACTCAACTGCTTCCTCCGTATCGATCGCGAAGCCGCTCTCCAGGCTGCTGACCATGCCGATACCGAGATCGCCGGCGGCAACTGGCGCGGCCCTTTGCACGGCGTTCCTCTGGCCCACAAGGATGTGTTCGACCGGGAAGGACACGTTGCAACTGCCGGAACGATTCTCTTTGAGACGCCGGCCACCAGTCGCGCCACCGTTATGGAGCGATTTGACGAAGCCGGTGCGATTTATACCGGTGCTCTCAATCTTGACGAATTCGCCGCGGGCGGGACCGGTGCCAACGATCACTACGGTCGGACCCACAATCCCTGGAATACGGACCACATCAGCGGCGGCTCGTCCGGCGGTTCGGCAGCCTGCGTGGCGGCACGGGCAGCTTTCGGGGCGCTCGGCAGTGACGCGGGCGGGTCGGTACGAATTCCTGCCGCCATGTGCGGAATCGTCGGTCTGAAGCCGACATTCGGGCGCGTCAGCCGGGCTGGGACGGCACCGCGAACCTTCTCGGTCGACTGTACGGGGCCGATGACGCGAACCGCAGAGGACTGCGCCCTCATGCTTCAGGCCATCGCCGGTCACGATCCACGGGATACGACCTGCCCTGACGTCCTTGTCCCCGATTACGCCGCTGCACTGCGCACTGACTTGAAAGGCGTACGGATCGGCGTCGCGGTCGGCTCGCCCTTCGATCAGGTGGAACCTGAGATCGGGCAACGGCTCACAGACGCCAGTGATGCATTCCGCGATCTCGGCGCGGAACTCATCGAGCTGGAGGTGCCCGACGTCATGCGGTTCAACGACCTGCAACAGATCCTCGGCAAGACGGAAGCGGCGGTAATCTGCGGCAAGTGGATGCGTGAGCGGCCCGGCGACATGACGTTCGCTGCCATCAGCGTGGTCCAGGAAGGACTCTTGATGCCGGCCACCCGATATCTTGAGGCAAAATCCCTGCGCGGACCGCTTTTGGATTCCCATATCCGCGAGATCTACGGTCAGGTCGACGTCCTGTTCGCGCCGGCTCTGGCGGGCCCGACCCCCACAATCGCCGAAACCGACTTCGGGGACCAGGATCGGGTGGAGGAGCTTTTCACCCGCTCGGCCCGTTTCACGCGTTTCACCAACTATCTGGGAACACCGTCCCTGTCAGTCCCCTGCGGCTTCTCCGCCAGTGGCCTGCCGGTGGGATTTCAGCTCCACGGCCCACCGTTCGGTGAGGCCAGGCTCCTCGCCGCGGCCCACGCCTACCAGAGCGTCACCGATCACCATACCAGGGCGCCTGCACTGTCCTGACCTCATCCGGGCTGGACCTGGGAACCGACATGGACCCACGGTTACAGATGACCTCTTACGCGCGATCGATCAGATGGGCGAACGAACCCATCACACTGCCGCGTACGCACCCGAGAAACGTCTCTTCTTCCCCTCGGATATCACGAGCTGCGAACAGCGGTGCGGACTTGTCCTCCGTGACGGTCCTGCAGACATGGAACTCGTGCCCCCGAAAAACCGTGCCCGAGAGACCCAGGACTGAATCCGTCGCTACTGTGAGTGCGCGATACCCAATGTGCATGACGGGGGCCGCGAAAGATGTCACCACGGGCAGCAAACCGGCCATAGAGTGGCACAAACCGTCGGCGTCGATGAGGGCCTCGCCCAGCACTATATAGCCACCGCATTCCCCATAGACAGGCAACCGTCGCTCGGCGGCCTCGCGGAGACCGTTCAGGAATGTCGGGTTGCCACTGATCGTACCTGCGTGAAGCTCGGGATAGCCGCCCGGAAGGTAAATCGAATCTGCACCTTTCGGCACTCCTTCCTCCGCTAATGGAGAAAACGGCAGGATCTCGGACCCTGCCCCCCGCCATCCGTCCACTACGTGCTCATAAACGAAGGCAAAGGCCGCGTCCTGCGCAACGGCGATGCGCCGACCAAGGGGCGAAACCGACGACCCGCAATTGCTCGCAGCAGTATCAATCGCTGACGCCGATCTCAACAGCGCCTCCACGTTGACATGTCGTTCGACAATGTCTGACGCGACTTCCAGGAACGACCCCAATTCGTCGATCTCCCCGGCCTGGATGAGGCCGAGGTGGCGCTCCGGCAATGTTAGGCGCTCATCCCAGGGCATCATGCCCAGCACCGGCACGTTCAACGGCATACAGGCCTCCCGCAGCGTCTTTGCGTGCGCCTCACCACCGACGCGATTGAAGATCACCCCAGCGACTTTCACATTGGCGCGATAGTCCCTGAACCCGCGTATCAGCGCGCCGGCCGAGGCAGCCTGCGCACCAGCGTCGACGATGAGCACGACGGGCAGGCCAAGGATTGCCGCCAGCTCTGCCGTCGAGCCTTCCTCCCCATCCGCACCATCGAAGAGGCCCATCATGCCCTCGCCGATGACGAGATCCGCACCACGCGCGGCAGCGGTAAGAGCGGTCGCGCACGTCTCCGATCGCATCCCCCAGGGGTCCACATTGTGGCTCGTCCCTCCCGTCGCAGCGGCATGAAATGCTGGATCGATGTAGTCGGGACCCACCTTGAATGAGGCCACATTCAGATTCTGACTGGTGAGAAGTCGTAGAAGGGCCAGGGTGAGTGTGGTCTTACCGCAACCGGAGGCAGGTGCAGAGATGATCAGGCCGCGCGAAGTCACGCGGTTCACGCTGTTGGTCGTGGCCGTATCCACGATGATCTAATCATTCGTCAGGACTCGAATCGGTTCTCAAGCAAGGAGCAACAAACCATGGCAATCAACGCGGAAGTCATCAAGCTCGACCCCGATCCATTCAAGGACTACTACATCGCTCAAGGGTACCGGGTTGGCGATCTCATCGTCATTTCAGGGCAGGTGGCGATTACCGAGGACGGCACCATCATCGAAGGGGATTTCGACACCCAGGCAGAGGCGACCTTCCGGAACATTCAACGGGTACTCGAAGCGGCTGGATCCTCACTCGCCAAAGTTATCAAGGTTACGATCTACCTGACCGACATGCAGGCCCACCGCGGCCGTATCATGGAACTGCGGCAAAAATGGTTCACGCCGCCGTACCCCGCTGACACACTGGTCGGCGTGAAGGAACTCGGTCACCCGTCCCGCCTCCTCGAGATCGAAGCGATTGCCCTCGCAAACGGCGATATTATCGGGTGAGCCCGGCGATGGACGTGCCTGTTAGTCCAGCAACTGGATAATGGACTGTTTGCGCCGAAGATCGACCAGCCATCACCTGAAAACTTTCAGGCGAACGACGACATTGGAGCTGAGGACCTCGAAGACGGTCTTCGACAGGCGCCAGTCTTGTTGCCGCCACATTTCGGTTTCCATACGAAACGGCATAATCCAAAACACCAGGCTGATGATCGCCAGCGGGCGCCAGGTCAGTAGTGGGTGAATCGAGTAACCCCAGGTTTCATAAGCGTCGGCGAACAATAGTTGCAGGCGGAGACGATCGAGGACAGGGATGAACCGGTGGTGTTTCTTCGAGATGGTGGTCGTCTGAAAACCTTTGACCGTGACACCTCCCGTTGTCCTGAACTGCCAAGGAAATCCATCAAATGTGCTGTGGAGAAGGCTGTCATTCCACTCAATGCCAAGCCAGGCAATGACGCGCTCCAGCGTTTCCCGCGGATGGACGTGAAGGTCTTCCAGTCTGACACCCCGCGTATTCTCGATGGCCCACGCTATGATGTCCCGGGATCGACTCTCGTTAGGGAAATGATGAGCGTATTGAGCAAAAATGGGCTTTGCGCGATCGATTCCACGAGCCATTGACGCTCCTGCAAGCTGGAGCTGCTGCGGCGCACCTTTTGGATTGGTCCCTGTGCACACTTCCCACCAATGAGCGTACCAGGACCCCAGCGTTTGAACTGGCTCCCGCAGACAATGGAGAAATTTAATGCCCTCGCCGAAGTCTTCGTAGAGGGCTTCCACCTCCTCGAAATAGGGATTGTGGGTTTGCAGCACCAGAACGGGATCCTTGGAGGGGATTTCCCGACCGAGGGCTTCCGCGTAGGCCACGTGAACAGCCTGCAGGAAGTAGCGTCGCGAGATTTTTTCGGTGTTGGCATCACTGCAGACACGGACCACGTGTGCGAGCAAACACTCGATGAAGACTCCCTGGTCGACTCCCAGCGTGTGGTCCTGGCCGTCGCCCATCGCATCGAACCCCAGCGAAATGCCGGCATTGGCACCGACATGAAAGACAGGTATCGGCGATCCGGCATCGAATAGTACGTCGTAATTCGTAATGAATGCGGCCATCATTTTGATGGCTGGCAACTGCCCGAACATCTCCCAAAAGCGGTAGAATCCCGTCATATAGGTTCCCGGGATCATGAGGAGTTCCGGGTGATTATCCAGCAGGCTCTGAAGAAATAGAGAGCCACTACGGCCGTAATAGTGGATCGAAACCACTCGCCGCAGTTCTTCCGGCCGTAGTCGACCATCGTCCGTAGCGTCGGCGAATTTATGCGGAGGTGAATCGAGTTTAGCGGCGACGCTCATATGGTTAACGCGAATCCGGTATGCCTGATCATTGAGGTACGCACGGCCCGCGCCACTATTCGCCGACGTACATGGACAGGACGTTTCCTTGTCCACTGAATGTCGCGTGTGGATGGGTTCGCCAGATTTCGGGCATGAGCCCAGTCGCCATGGTGCGAAACTCCAGGCTGCGTCGTGTTCGCGTCATCGATTCCGTTTTCCAGGTGCGATGAATCGTGTGGCCGTCGAATGCCAGTGCGTCACCCGCCCGGCAGACGGGCCGCCACAAGTAGTCGCTGAACAGACGGGTCACCGATGCCTCGTCAAGTTCCGCCGCCCCGTGATTGGTGCGGGCGTGCTCCGTTGGCTTGTAAATGTCATCGACACGGCAGTGGACGATCTCAAGTCCGGGAGTCTCTTCGCCGGCATCATCCAGGGGAATCCAGGTGCTGATAATCGGATCGGCGCCCACCGCCATGCTGTCCTGGTGATAGGGTGAGTCCGCGAGGGTCCACCCGGGTCGCGCATAACGCGCGAAAGCGAATTCGAACGACACCGCCACTTCATCGCTTTCCAGATAGTCGCAGTATGCGCCCAGAATATCCGTCGAGAACACGGCACCAATGATGTCGTGCAGCTCGTAGCCCAACACGCTGCCGGATATCAGTTTGAAATTGCCGCAGGTCTTGATGAAATCTCTGAGGGCCGATCGGTCGAAGCGCTCTTCCCAGACCGCGTCGGGCGACATGATCTGGTGGTAGCAATCATCGAAACGCTCTCAGAAGAGTTCGACATCCGCCGTATCAATCGCAGATCTGATGTGAACTGACCCTGTTTCATGCAGAGCATTCACTACCCCGGAGGCGTCGGGAAGAGCAGACCTCAGCCGCTCAATGGGCGGAATTTCGTCAATCAACATCATACGGATCTTACGCTCGCAGGTCGTGATCTGGCCCGTCAGATTAGGCGCTGACCGGTTAAAGAACCGTCTAAATGGATTCACGATCGCACGCGCGGCCTCATTCCTTTCCCCGAGTTCGGGGGAGTGTAGAGGGGAGCGTGTGGGTCGTATTGCCGGCCTGGAAGTCCTCCTCCCGGGTTCGGGGGGAGTGTAGAGGGGGGCGTGTTTGTTGCTCTGCCACCTCGGTACGGCCGGCCCCCTAGCGCCAATCTCCCCACTCGCGGGTAGGGGCGTTACCGGCAGGCACCTCGTCGATGATGAAGACGTCACCGTCTGAATGGGCCTTACGGATCGCGGCCGCGGCCTTGTATTCGTCCGAGTTGTACCAGGTGTGCGCCGCTTCCCTGGATTCGAATGCAAGGATGACGAACCGTCCGGGTTGGAAGTTGCCTTCAACGATTTCGGCGTCACCGACAGCGCCGGCGCGCCCGACGTACCATCCGCCATGGTCCGCGATCGTTCTCCAGACAGAAGCGCTATATTCCTTGTATCCCTCCGCGTCGTGGACGTTGATGTTCGCGATGACGTACACGGTCATGAATGTCCCCCAGGGTTCTGGATATCTGCGGCCCGATCATAGGCGTCACAGATGGTGCCGCGCAGAAACGGTACTGTCCAGGGATGCCCATACCGATCACGAAGGTTTGGTTGGCCCCTGGTGGACATCAAGGGAATTATTACCCCGGTATTCGTGTTTGTTTCCGAAACGGAGTCGCAGCAGCAGACGTTCTGGGAGAAAACAGATGAAAAACCTCGTTTCCAGGCTTTTCCCGGCCGCAGTTCTGGCCATGGTCCTGGTCGTGCCCGGCATTGCCGTGGCCCAGGACGCCAAACGCGCCATCACACCGATCGCAGGGGATCTCTATCGCTTCCAAAACAATTTCCATTATTCGGTATTTCTGGTGACGCCCGAAGGTGTCATCGTCACGGATCCCATCAATGAGGAGGCCGCGACGTGGCTCAAAGCCGAGATCACGAAACGGTTTAACCAACCCATCAAGTATCTGGTGCTCAGCCATGATCACCGGGATCACAGCGCCGGTGGTGAAGTGTTCGCCGACACGGTAACGGTCATCGCCCATGAGAATGCCAAAGCCGCAATTCTGGGTGAGGGCCGACCGACCGCGGTCCCGGACATTACTTTTTCCGACCGCATGACCCTGGAACTCGGCGGCAAGCCCGTCGAACTCATCTACACCGGACGCAATCATTCAGACAACTCGATCGTCATGCTTTTCCCCGAGGAACGTACGCTGTTCGCAGTCGACTTCGTGTCGGTCAAGCGACTGCCGTTCCGTAACCTTTCCGATTCCTACTATCCGGATTGGATCGATTCGCTACGGAGGGTCGAGGCATTGGATTTCGATATATTGGCGCCGGGTCATGGCGCGATGGGCACGCGTCAGGATGTATCCGATCATCGGCAGTATCACGAGGATCTCTACAATGCCGTGGTTTCGGCGGCGCGGGCGGGCCAGAGTCTCGAGCAGATGAAGGGGTCGATCACTCTCGACAAGTACAAGGACTGGGGTGCCTACGCCGACTGGCGTAAGCTCAACTTCGAAGGTGTCTACGCCCGCGTCGTGCTCCAACGCCGAGGGAACTAAGTCAACTGCGGTTTGGGCCGGACTCGGATCTCGTGGCCGGCCCTTCCTCATCGTCGCGCTCCGCTCCATCGGGATGGCCGTCTGACGCGGCGGCTTTTTGCGCCCTCAGTTCTGCCGCGTAGCGTCGCTCTGCTTGGAATTTGTTCAAGTTTGGATAGCGTCCTCTGGCGGCTACGTTGAATTCCTGGACGTCCTTTACAATCTCACGCATCACCCGAGATCGGATTTCATTGGTGATTCTGTCGGGATGTGGTTCAGGTTCTTCTGGTGCCTGGACCGTAGCGCGATGTGCCGCCCCGCTTTACGGGTAACGCTCCGGACAGTGTGCCCGCATCAGAAACATGGCCAAAGCGTCAGAGTAATACGTCCAAGCGCCGACGCACTCCCCCTTGTAGTAGACAGGCCGTTCGACCCCTTTGAAGGCCCGTTTGTGCAACTCCGCTTCAAGCAGATCGATTCCCTCGTTGAGGGCTGCGTCCCATCTGGCCGCAAATGCGGGGTCGGTCTCCCGCCAGTCATAGGCCGTTCGCCGGGGAATGCCGGCCTGGCGACAGGCCAGGGTGACGTTTACCGTTTCCACCAGGGTTTCGAGAAATATTTTCTTCTTCCGCGGGCGACCCGCCGCAGCAATTCTTGAATTGCCTCTGATCGATCGATCCTGTTCTGGTCGGTACCCCAATGCCTGGTGCAAGCCGCACGTCATGCAAACTGATAATAATCTTAACACCACAATGGATAAAATTCAATAAATATCTCTGACATGGTGATAATTTGTGGATAGATATATATCAATAGGTTTATTTTTATAAATTTATTCTCTCTAAACTTGTATTTACCGAATGGGCCAGATTCTCAAACATCGTACGAATTGTGCGAATTCACTCCCCCAACCGGGCGGCCGATCGCCCACGGAGAGCGGCTGACCGGCACATGCTAAGGGGGAGTATG
>MDTE01105441.1_pt1 | contig 29274 bp, 19 predicted proteins | sample 811231 | NCBI WGS metagenome assembly MDTE01 (sample SAMN05326651, study PRJNA326480) | marine metagenome | isolation source: seawater | place: Indian Ocean: Red Sea | collected 2010 | reverse complement strand
ACCGTTGCAATCCACTCAAGATTGACTTGGTGAACTATGCCACGAGAAGGTGGGACTGCACGGAAATTCTTGAGAGATTTTTGACCCCATTTTAGAAATTTATATCGCTCCATATTACGATGATACTCGATATCAAGATTGAGTTCAAGTGCCTCTGGATTGGCACCTGAAACATCTACTTGCACCGAATGATCGATAACAAGGTCTACGGGAACTTTTGGATTTACCTTTTCTGGATCGCCACCTAATTCAACCATGGCATCCCTTAAGGCTGCCAAATCGACAACGGCGGGGACTCCTGTGAAATCTTGTAAAATGACACGACTAGGAAGAAAAGGTATCTCATCACGCGTTCCATCTGGTTGCCAATTAGCAATACGAAGGACATCTTCATCTCTTACAAGAAACCCATCACAATTTCGTAATGCCCCCTCTAAAAGAACACGAATGCTGTATGGTAAACTGGAAATATCAACGCTGTGATTCTCGATATCGTTGATATGGAAGTATTCTCCGCCATGCGGAAATGGCTTCAAGGTATCTGCAAATGGATTCGCCATGTTGGTGGGTATTTGCTCACGTCTATCAATGTGACTTTCTAGAAGGGCCACCATGAACTTCCAGATTCATCAATCAAAATGGCAGAGTCAATAGTGACTGGATGAACTGATTTACTCGAAGTATTATCTTGACACACTCCATCATTGGAATCTGGAGTCTGGCATTCAACTTGAGAAATGGCATCAATTACGTCAATACCGGTGGTTTCAACACCATCTATCTCGCCTTTGTAAGCCATCCCAAAAGCAGAATATTTTCCATCAAGAGTTTTAGCACCGGTTGAGTCGACAAGATAAAATTGACTTCCTGCCGAATTATCGTCTGCGCTACGTGCCGCAGCGATTACGCCTGCATCATGTGTTTCGCCAAATTCTGCAGGAACAACCCACTTGGTTTCATCGTCTGAACAAGTATCGGTTTGTTCAACTCCTGTAGCTGTTTTACAATATCCGAAAAATTTACCAGCATGGCCGCCAGTACCGTCATTATTTTCAAAATCGCCACCTTGAATCATGAAATTATCAACGATTCGGTGGAAGATAACGCCGTCATACCTTCCCTCATTGACATTGATGCGGAAACTCTCAGCATGCATTGGAGCATTACTGTCATCTAAGGAAATCCATATTTTACCAGCGTGATCCACACCATCACGGTCGGTCCAACTCACTTCCATGAGCACATCACCAGTGAGGGCATTATCATTTACATTATCTGTAAAAACCTTGAGTCCACCTAAACCTATGACCAACACGCCTAGAATCGCCATGAGACCGAAAGGCGTTGGCGTTCCGCTTGAAAACAAAGGAGGAATACGATATTCTGAAATCCCTAAATCTTGCATTTCATTGAGGAGACTATTGTAAGCAGAACCACTCGTTTTGTCCCTTGAATTTGCTTTTACTGCATCTCGGAGCAAACCTGCAGCCTGTCGATATTCTGCTCTTGATTTAGATTTCTTTGCTAATTCCCAAACGGATGAACCTGCAATTCGGAGTGTGTTGGCGTGTTCACCGTTTGGGTCGGCCTCTCGGAGTAGGTCCAACGCTTTGTTTGGTTGACCTTTCTTGAGGGCTTTTTCTGCTTTTTCCCAAGCTTCTGCACGCATGGTTTTCACGTCCACTTTCGGCTTTGAAGAAGACTCTGGCATGGTCTTGCGAATGTCAAAGGGGTTTTGAGGGCTGCGTTTTATCTGAGAAAAAACATCAACACATTCAAAGAGCATAGGCTTAACCCAAGCGCAATAGCCGACCAACTAGGCTCTTGAGGAATAAAATATGACAAAAATCATCAACGATTTCTGTATCAATATCGCCACAGCAAACGGTACAGGATCTCAATCAGCCAACCTCATTCTGTTACAAACCTTTTTTGACATGGGCATCCCAGCAAGTGGGAAGAATCTTTTTCCATCAAATATTTCTGGCTTGCCAACGTGGTACATCATTCGTCTTTCCGATCATGGCTATCAAGCCCCAGGTAATGACACCCATATTCAGGTCTTGGTGAATAAAGACACATGGGTAGAAGATCTGTCTGGACTCACACCAGGTACTGTAGTAATTTGGAATTCAGATGCAAAAATGCCAATGGAAAGAGAGGACGTCATCTCTTATCCCGTTCCTATGACCACTCTAGCAAGAGGAATCAGTCCAAAACTTGCAAAAATGGTTGCCAATGTCATCTATGTTGGTGTTTTGGCTGAGATGCTCGATATGGACCAAGAAGTCATCAACCAGTCTATTGCAAAGCAGTTCGGCTCTAAAACAAAAGCCATTGAACTTAATATTCAAGCGGCTATGCTAGGGCGAGATTATGCGAAAGAAAATTTCACAAAATCTGACCCATATCTCGTCGAGAAGAGAGAACATAATCAAGGTGAATTCTTCATTGAAGGAAATGAGGCTTTGGCTCTAGGTTCGATTTTTGGCGGAATTCAGTTACTCGCATGGTATCCCATCACGCCTTCTTCATCAGTTGCAGAAGGGATTATTGATTGGTTACCCGAATTAAGAATGGATGGTGAAGATGCGACCTATGCCGTTATTCAAGCAGAAGATGAACTCGCTGCTGCTGGTATGATTATCGGAGCAGGATGGGCTGGAGCCAGAGCCATGACGGCTACCAGTGGACCTGGAATTTCGCTTATGCAAGAATTCATCGGATTAGCCTATTTTGCTGAAATACCATGCGTATTCTGGGATGTTAACAGAGTAGGCCCCTCGACTGGATTACCAACTCGAACACAGCAAGGTGACTTGCTGATGTTGTATGAAGGAAGTCATGGAGATACAACTCACATTGTACTCATACCGGGAACGGTCGAGGAATGTTTTGAATTTGGATGGAAAATTTTTGATGTTTCAGAAAGATATCAAACCCCCGTGTTTGGATTCAGCGATTTAGATTTGGGAATGAACAAGTGGGCATGCAAAGGATTTGAGTACCCCGACCAGCCAATGGATAGAGGGAAGGTGTTGCTGACCAAAGAACAGATGGATGCTATCGAAAATTACGGTCGATACAGAGATGTCGATGGAGATGGCATTCCTTACCGTACCTTACCTGGAAGCGGTCTTGACCCAATTCTTTACAGAGGCACTGGGCACAATGAAGATGGTTTATACAGCGAAAAGCCTGATGATTATCGCTTGTTGATGGACCGACTGAAAAGAAAAATCATGGATGCTTCAGATGCATTGCCTGAACCATTATTCAAAGAAGAAGCTGAATGTGAGGTTGGCATTGTATACTATGGTTCTATGGAAAATACAATCCAGGAAATTGATGACATTCTTGAAGCAACTGGAAGGAAAGTTAGTCAATGCAGAGTACGTGCTCTTCCACTACACAGTGAAGTCAAATCATTCATGGAGAGGCATGAAACGGTCATTGTTTTAGAAATCAATCGCGACGGTCAACTCTACGGCATCATGCGAAAAGAAATGCCAACTGAATTACTCACAAGAATCCATTGCGTAGCCTACAGTGACGGACTTCCACCACGAGCAGAGGTATATGCAAATAAAATTCTGGAAGTGCTCAAGGAGGTGGGTGCATGAGCGACAAACCAAAACGTGCGGTCAAACTTAATGTGATCAATGAACCAAAGGACAGTTACACTGGCGGGAAATCCTCACTCTGCCCTGGATGCGGTCATGACCAAATTTCATCGGTCATCATTAACGCTGCTTGGGAAAATGGTGTAGAACCTCATCGAATTGCAAAGATGTCAGGAATTGGTTGTTCATCAAAAACTCCAGCCTATTATTTGGCTCAATCTCATGGTTTCAACACGGTTCATGGAAGAATGCCCAGCGTTACGACGGGAGCTCACGTGGTGAACAAAGATCTACTCTATCTGGGTGTGTCTGGAGATGGCGACTCTGCCAGCATTGGAATTGGACAATTGATTCATGCCATAAGGAGAAATTTGAACATGGTTTACATCGTAGAAAATAACGGAGTATACGGACTCACCAAAGGCCAATATTCTGCTACTGCTGACAAAGGTAGCAAGAAAAAGAAAGGGCCAATAAACCAAACACAGCCAATTGACCTATGTGCCATGGCCATTAACCTTGGCTGTTCCTTTGTCGCAAGGTCATTTAGCGGCGCAAAAAAGCAACTTACCTCCCTACTAAAAGCGGCGATGTCTCACAAAGGCTTCGCATTTATTGACATCATCTCACCTTGTGTAACCTTCAACAATAATGATGAATCAATGAAATCTTATGGTTATGTTAAAGAACACGATATCGAGCTTCACACATTGGGTTATATCCCTCACTTTGAAGCAATGCAAGAAGTTAACGTACCTGCAGGAGCATACAAAGACATCACCTTACATGATGGTTCAGTTATTCGATTAGAAACCATCAGCGAGGATCACGATCCTGGGGATGCAATGGCAGCTCTTGGTGCGCTTCACAACGCTGAGACCAATGCCAAACACGTCACAGGTCTGCTCTATTTCGATGGGACCAGACCTGCATTACATGAAGACCTAAAACTCGTAGAAAAACCTCTTGTCGAGTTACAGGAAAAAGATCTCCGACCTAGTAAAGAGGCTCTCGAAAAAATCAATATTCAATTTAGAGGATAACCAACCGCTTAATTGAAATGGAATAGGGATTTCGAGGTGACATCAGTCCCTTAGTGTAGCGGTCCATCATGGTGGGTTCTGGTCCCGCCGACCTCGGTTCGAATCCGGGAGGGACTACTGAAATTTTGGTTATTCATTCCTGTTCCAAACATGCTCTTTGCCAAGACAAACCCTGTTTACGACGTTGTAAAACCTGACTGAATACGAAACCTGTCATCCACATTGATGGAATCGACATGAAGTAAGCAAGCCATAATTTGTCGGCTCCGTAATCAAATTTTGCGCCTACTTCAATGGTTTGAGGGCTATCAGGATTATGGAAAATAACGACTCGATATTCATCACTTTTTTCTAGTTGAAGGTTCGCTTTTGTATCGGGTTCGATGACATCAAAAACATTTGATTCAGAAATAGCATACCAGTTGATAACACCATTATTCATGTATGTCTCTGATTCGATTGCAGACATGATTATGTAAGACACTTGGTGGTTTGAATCATAATTTGACAATTGGACATTTACTGCTCCATCATGAGGTTGAACAATTTCAAAGAGCGTATCTTCCAATCCCAGACGGATGGTAGGTGGCTGATCGGCTTGTTCTGATTGAACATTTACAGCCAGATAGACCATGAGAGACATTCCCAAGATGGTTGAAAATTCGACCAAACGGTTTTTTGACCCTGAAAAAAATGATGCCATTGCATTTTTCATCATGCCTGGATTTCGTATGTAGGGATGAGAATAGTGTATGAATAATCCACCAATTCCTCCGATTATTGCACCCAGAGGTATGTCGATAAGCCAATGAATTCCAAGATAAAGAATTGAAAAAATAAACAACCATGTATTGAATAGAATGAAGCGATGATAGCGATATAGTTTCCAGGATTTCATTTGAATCCCATTTTCTCTCACGTGCAGGTAGTTGATCATCAAAATTCCAAAAGGTATTGCGATATGCAGAGAAGGAATTGCGTTATCCAAGGGGTCGTGCTCAATGTAAAATGTCGAGTAGAGATTGTCGTGATAAAGTAATGCATCCATTTGAGGTATCCATGAAGAAGTGACTTCAACGTTGAAGAAGAGATAATATGGGACTGCAAGAGCATAAATGAGTAAGTAATTCATGGTAACTTTATCACAAAGGTCCCTCTCATTTACGTAAGCATAGAATACAGTCGTCACATAAATGATGAATAAATAAATGAAAAGATAATGGAAATTAAGTACATCGGTTAAGATTTGATTGGAAAAAATTCTCTGGAAAAAATAAACAAAATCTCCCTCTATCCCAAATACGAAACCTGTCCAATTGTGTGTAATTACTTTCAAAGGTTCATTTATTGAATCAGTAATTCTTTTCCAATATATAATGAAAAAATAACCAGCAACATGAAGATAGTACTTGTTTTTGATGAAAATACTCCTCATGTCTTTAACTTGAATACGTTGAGGTGCTGCATCTTTTGAAAACCATAAACAAACAAATGGTGTGAATACTAAAATCACACACATCATGATTGTCCATGGGTCCATGCAATTTCCAGTATATGCACGATTTAGAAATATCCATCAAATAAGGAAAAAAGAACCCATTTGGGAAGGAGTTAATTCGATTCAATCCAAAAAACGCATCATGATCCGAGAAACCCAACTAAGCATGAGTAAAATCATGAATGACGCAAGAGCAAATCTCCCCCAGGGCCTCTTTGGCTTAGCGGGTGGGAAAGGATCTATTCCATGGCGCATGGCTTGAGCCAACATCTCAAGATCCTCTTCGATGGTGACCATGAATCCGGATATCGCCACATATTTTGAAATCAGTGGTCTATTGGCATGGTCATGAGCGAGATACCTGCCGGGATGGAGCTCATGGATTCAATGAGGAAACCACCAAGACCAACCGTAACAATCATGCTCACTAAATCAGGGAATAACGGTCCGAAAGTACTTCTTGGTAAGCGGGAAAAAACCATGCCATCATTTCCAGGATATTGGGCATTCCCTGGAGGAGGGGTTTCAAAAATCGATAATAAGGCCGCTGAAACTCTAGGTATTGAAAATCGGTTAGCAGCCCTGTTTAGGGAAATGGTTGAAGAACTAGGATTTACAATCGAAAATGGGAAGATTAAGCCTGTTCCAGATTCGATTCAAGCGCGAGTGTTAACTGAAAAATCAGCGTGGTTCGAACTGGCTCAATCATCAGCACTCCCTTTCAGTGAAGATGGAATTCGACTTATTTCCGAGCGGACAACACCTCCATTTGGACCGCATAGATTTGCTAATGCTTTTTTTCACTTTCATTGTGTGGAAGAACCACCTCAAATTTCCCTCACTCAACAAACCGAATTTAGTGAAGTCCAGTGGATTGAGCCAAGAAATTTGTTGCAACAATGGAAGAAACATGAAATCAAGGTGGCTCCACCTGTTGTTACGCTGCTTATGGAGGTTGAGCGATGTCTCAATCTCATGGATGGAGACATGGAGAGAGTAGCAGTCGACTTAGAGAAAAGAAAACCAGGAAGAAGGTCCATCTTGTTTGCACACGGAGTAGAAGTGATTCCTGTTCCAACAGCAACTCTTCCTCCTGCAGATCATACTAATGCCTACCTTATTGGTGAAAAAAGAGGGCCTTGTCTTCTGATTGACCCGGCCTGCAGGGCAAGAGAATCAATGGAAGTTCTTGCTGAATCGGTAGAAAGGCACGAAGGCGAATTAATTGGCATCTTGTTCACTCATCGACACGCCGATCATCTTGGGGATATTGGTCTGCTGAAGGAAGGATTTGATGTGCCAATATGGGGCTCAAAAATCACAAGTGAGAGCATTCCATGCGATCGAATTCTTGAAGATGGTGAATACATTATGCTCGGTAAACAAACTTGGGAAGTGCTCATCACTCCAGGTCATTGCCCAGGGCATGTCTGTCTGATATCTGATGCTGGCCTCGTGGCTGGGGATATGGTTGCTGGAATCGGCACCATTCTGGTCCCTCCACATGAGGGTGATATGCACGAGTATATTCGGCAATTAGAACGACTAAAAAACAAGGAACCACACCTTATCTTCCCAAGTCACGGGCCTGTCATTCCACTACCTCAAAAAATGCTTAACCACTATATTTCACATCGAAAACGTAGAGAAGGAAGAATACTAAACGCCTTGGTTTCTTCATCAAACCTAGAAGAAATTGCTCGTATGGCTTATGATGACACACCAAAAGCACATCCTTTTTTGGCCAAGGACCAAACTCTCGCCCATCTCATCTCTTTACAAAAAACTCATCAAGTAATCCATGATGAGAACGGTTGGAGATTAGTATGAAAGATTCAATGAGTGCGTTGGACTTACGAGCCATCGCTTCAGAATTTCAATCCCTTCTCCAATCAAGAGTGAAGAAATGCTATCAGCCACATTATGAACAAATCGTGCTAAGATTGAATCCGAAAGGTTCGCAAAGTGTTGACATGGTTATCGTTAGAGGTTCACGTGTTTATTTGAGTCAGCGCGACAGACCAATGCCTGTAAATCCTGGGCAGTTTGCAATGTTATTGAGAAAATATCTTGCGAATGCGAGATTAGTCGCTATCGAGCAACTCGAATTCGACCGAGTTCTTCATCTGACTTTTGAAACGGGGCATGGATTTTATCACCTGTATATCGAAATGTTCCGTGATGGTAATGTATTGCTGTGTGATCAATCTCATGAGATTATTCAACCCCTCACCCATGCGACATATGCAGAAAGAACCCTGAAAAAAGGACATACATACAAACCTCCACCCCAATCACCAAACCCATTTGAGATGGACATCAACACCATACGAAATATCCTCCAATCATCAGAAAAATCGATTATTTCAACCCTCGGCCAACGAGAAGTATTGGGTGGCTCCCTTGCAAATTTTGTCGTCGAACTTATGGATGAAGATGAAAACATCGGGGCAAACGAAATTAATCCTCAAAAAGTCATTGATGTTTTATCCGAAATATATCAAGAACTTACCTCCAATGCAAAGGGTTTTCTCTACAGCAAGAAACCTGCACCGACAGAGAAAATCCAAACCGTTGACATGGAGGATTTTTTGGCAGAGAATGTAGTCGAGGCATGGCCAATAAAGAAAGAAATAAGTAATCTTCATTGTATCCAGTTTGATTCATTCCATTCTGCTGTTGACGCCTGGAAAGGGGTCCATGATGCAAGAGCATTGGCGAGAAAAGAAAGCGAATTACTTGACCAATCAGCACCTGGCAGAGGTTTTTCTACAGAGGTTGAAAAGTTAGAACGAAGATTGATACAACAAGAAAAAGCCCTTGCTGGGTTTCATTCTAAAGTCGAAAAACAGCAAAACATCGGCCACCAAATTACTGAGAACTACACACATGTTGATGATGTGCTGAAACAAATGAAGGAAGCCATAGCGAAAAAGGGATTTGAAACCATTAAAGAAGAAATAAAAGAAGTTACGTGGGTTGAATCTCTTGATTCTGTGAATTCAAAAGTTGAAATTTTCCTGCCAAATGAGGATCACCAACCTGGAAAGAAAGTCTGGTTACACCTTGACTTGAACGTTCATCAAAACGCCAAGGAATATTTTGAGGTTGGACGAAAACAAAAAGACAAGATAACAGGAGCAAAACAAGCCATTGAAGCGACAAAAATAGCGCTCAAAAAGGCGAGAAAAAAGGAACTTACATCCCAACAATCTGGGAAATTAAATCTAAGAAAAAGAACAAAAAAATTCTGGTTTGAAAATCATCGTTGGGCAATCATAGGCGGTCACTTGCTGGTCGGTGGGAAAGACGCAAGAGGTAATGATAACGTTGTGAAAAAACATCTCAAAAAAGAGGATAGATACCATCATGCCGACCTACATGGTGCTCCATCATGTGTATTGAAAAATCAAACCGGTTTTGAGTTAGAATCTCAAACAACACATTCCAGTACACAAGTTATCCCCTCTTTCAAGATCATAGATAAAATGTCGAGTGAAATTGATGACTCGTTGACGCTTAAAGCGGCCTCACTTGCATTGGCATGGTCGCGTTCTTGGAATGCTGGAGGAGCGCATGGAACCGTCTACTGGGTGAAACCTGGTCAGGTTTCAAAAACAGCTGAAACAGGAGAATTTATCGGAAAAGGAGCCTTCATAATTAGAGGGGAAAGAACGTGGTTTCGAAACCTGAACATAGAGATTGGCCTAGGATTAATTTCAGTTAACGGCGTGCCTCTGCTAGCTAGTTCGACCGCTGAAGAAATAAGGGAAATCGCACAAAGATATGTCGTAATCAGGCCTGGGACCATCAAAAAAGACCAATTCGCAAATAAATTGTATAAAGCGACAGGTCTCTCTACTGATGAAATTCTTTCCGTGCTTCCCGGTAATGTCGAGCTAGTTGAGGATGGAAATATGTTTCAATTCGAGGCAGAAAAATGAGGGACTTATGGAACCAAAGATTCGCTCAGGAGGGATGGGCATATGGAAAGAGGCCGAATGCATATCTCAAATCCTGTATCGAAAAACTAACGCCTACTTTGGCATGTTTTCCAGCAGATGGAGAAGGAAGGAATGCTGTCTGGGCGGCATCAAAAGGATGGGAATGTACGGTATTTGATTATGCTGAAGAGGGTGCAAAAAAATGTAAAATCTTGGCTGAGGAAAAGAATGTTCATGTGAAATATATAGTTGAAGACCTCCAATCTATAGAATTAGAAGTTACGGATCTTATCGCCTGTTCGTGGTTTCATACACCACCTGAAGTGAGGAAAATACACATGCCTAGGATTCTTCATTCACTAAGAGTCGGTGGTCACTTTATCATGGAAGGATATCACAAAAATCAATTAGGGAAAAAAAGCGGGGGACCTCAAAATTTTGATCTTCTCTTTGACTTGGATGAAGTCTTAGCAGAACTGAGAGGAGATTTGGCTCCTCAAATGGAAGTCATTGAGGCATGTGTGACTGAGTGTGTCCTCGATGAATCCGAGTTACACAGAGGTCTTGCATCTGTAGTTCGCATATGGCTTAAGCGGACCGGATGAGCATAGCGACTGCATTTCCTCCACCAAGACAGAGTGTCACGATGCCTGTTTTAGCGCCTTTCCTTTTCATGACTCCAAGCATGGTGATCAAACAGCGTGTTCCGCTACTTCCCAATGGATGCCCGATAGATACTGCACCTCCGTGTTGATTCAATTTTTCACTTGGAATTTGCAATGACTTAGCAACTGCACAAGAGGCTGCTGCAAATGCTTCATTGTGTTCATAGACATCAACGTCATCGACCCTCATTTTATTTCGCTCAAGCAGATGTTGTACAGCAGGTATGGGAGCAGCCATGACACGAGATGGTTCAACACCACTTGTCACATAATCTTGGACATAAGCAATGGGTTCCCAACCTTGTTCTTTTGCAAATGATAGGCTTGTGACTAATACACAGGAAGCCCCATCATTCAATGTTGACGCATTTCCAGCGGTAACTCGACCTCCCTCTTGGAAAACTGGTTTCAGCCCAGACAAACCCTCCAATGTTGAGTGAGGCCTTATTCCTTCATCCTTGGTTAAGATATTCCCATCCGGTAATTCAATCGGGAATGTCTCCCAATCAAACCAACCATTTTCCCATGCATGACTCGCTTTGAGTTGAGATTGCAGAGCAAACTCGTCGGCAGTTTCCCTAGAGATATCATATTCTTCTGAAACTATTTCACCGGTATTTCCCATATGGATGTCATTGTAAACATCCCATAGGCCATCATGAACCATGCTGCTTTTGGCTTCTTCCTGGCCTTGGATGAGCAATTTTGGAGCATTTGTCATGCTTTCCATCCCACCAGCAATAATACAAGAGTACTCACCAGACCGTACTGCATTTGCGGCGAGCATCACCGCTTTGAGCGAGGAACCACATACTTTGTTGATTGTTAGGGCAGGTGTAGTAACTGGAAGCCCTGCACCAATAGCAACCTGCCTTGCAGGTGCTTGACCTGCGCCTGCTTGCAAGACTTGCCCAAAAATCACCTCATCGATTATTCCTGATGAGGGGTCAATGTTCATTCGAGACAATAGATTTTTGACTGAAAGAACACCGAGCTCAACCGCACTAAACGGGGCAAGGGAACCTCTGAATTTACCGACGGGAGTTCGAGAAACTGAACAAATAACTACCTCTGTCATACCTTGTGCTCGAAGACACAGTTATTCAATTTGTCAGCCCGCAAACTTGATTCGATGGAGGCCTTCGGTCCTACATGGCCAAGTTTAAGTCAGAACTTTCTGTTGAAAGAATGAAAAACGAAATGCGAAATGTAGAAGTTGAAATTAATTTTACTTCAAACGCCTTGGCTAGCATTCTCTATCGGCAAGGAGAAACCGTCATTCTCGCTTGTGTGACAAAGGCAGATAGTTTACCACGCTGGTTCCCCAGAGACGCAACCAAAGGATGGGTTCATGCAGAATATAGCCTTCTGCCCGCATCAACAGATTCTCGATTCAGAAGAGAAAGAAACGGTGCAAAGGGTCGTACTCAAGAGATTGAGAGACTGATTGCTCGCTCCTTGCGGGGTGCAGTCAACTTAGAAGCACTCGGACCGATCGCACTAACCGTTGATTGTGATATCATCAATGCTGATGGAGGAACTCGGTGCGCCTCAATTACAGCCGGAAATATCGCGCTAAGATTGGCTGTCCGCCGGCTTATCGAATCAGGTGAATGCTTACCTGTAGAATTACGACCATCCAGTGAATCCAAGTCACAAGATACGACGAAGCCGACGCTCAGCGCTGAGGAAAAAAAGGCACATGAAAATGCGGTTATGCCAGAAAATCTTGCCGCTATTTCTGTGGGGTTAATCGGAGAAGAGGTGTACCTTGACTTGGATTATCAACTTGATTCAAACGCAGATGTAGACATGAATGTGGTCGGATTATCAAACGGTCAATTCGTGGAAATTCAAGGGACTGGAGAAGAATCAACTTACTCGCGTGAACAATTTAACTCTCTCATGGATTCTGCAGAACAGGGATTGCAGTCCTTGTTCCAGATGCAAGAGGCAGTTCTTCAGGATGTTGCATGAACCCAAGATTTGATATTCTGACGAGACTCGGCCAAGAATAGGGTCAGTAGCTTAGTTGGGAGAGCGCCGCACTGAAGATGCGGAGGTCGCTGGTTCAAGTCCGGCCTGACCCACCTTCATAATGCACTGAATGAAAATCAATTGAAGTCCTAAGAGATGCATTGATGTGCCCCCTAGGTAGTGGACAACTATGGCGGAGGCAGTTTTGGAGAATGCCGACGCTGAGTCCCCCGATAATCAGCCTGGTGACGAGTCTCTGGAAAGCAATCCTCAAAATCCAATTTCAAAGGAATTAGCATCCATCCGACAGAGGAGAACGCAAGTCAATGGACGCCGATTTCCGTCAGCAACCGAAGATTTTGTCCTCCTTGCTGGGATAGGGTATGCCATCTTCTTCTTTCTCGGGCTTTTTGCAATGAGTTCTGGTATTTTCGGTCAATCGACTGCACTCGATCACAAGGCCAGTGATACCATACTTGACATTGGTGGACAATGCATGGACACAAGCGACCAATCATGGATTTTGATTTTCCCCGATAACGACAAGGCTTCAATCCAAGTAGCTGGCTATAATTTTGGTCAAGACTCTTCACCGAACGCTATCAAAGTGCTGAATTGGAGTGCGCTTGGAGATGCGGAACTCTCTGATGAAAAGGAAGGGCTACAGCAATCCATCCCAATCAACGATTGGGATGAGGGAGAATACAAATTCGTCGTCAAAATTTCGCTATTCAACTCTTCAGAGGAACGAGAAAACGGTACGGTAAGTGAATATCTTGCAAAAGAGGTAGATTTGGAAATTGAAAGAGAGAAAAACACGCTATCTTTCCTGCCTTTTGTCGATGATGAAGTGAAGACTGAAGCCACAATTGATGATGATAGCGCTCGCTCATGTTGGGGAGTAACCGATCTTGGAAATTGGGGCTGGGGCTTGATGGGTGCAGAACTTGGCGGTGGAAGAGAAACTGCTATGCTCACCGGTGGTGCAGCTGGTGTGCCCGCATGGTGGATGGCTTTCATTTCACTATCGCTCTCTGTCATATCCCTCTTTTTGGCCTATCCTGTGATGTACAAGGTATATCATCAAGATACTGACGATATGTTAGGGCGAAACCACATCGAAGTTCTCCTCAAAGAGATTCTTACCTTATCCGAAAAGAGACTTCATATCAATATCGACTGGGACCTATTCAAATCTGAGATTAGGGACTTATCGATTGACATTATGATTCCATATCACAATACTGAAGATACACTCTCTAACCAAAATGAAATTCGGTCCGAAGTCTTGAGAGAAATTTTAGATGAATTCGCTTTGTTTAGAGTTTTCAAGCCAGTTCAACTTACAGTCCGCTCGATTGGCGAAAACCAAGCAATTGACTTTGAAACTGGGGTTGGTATTGGAAGTGGCATGCTACAATCAGAAGATGAAGAGGAATTAGTCGTAAATGATTACACTTCTTTCTTCAAAGATTTGCACCTTCTCTCCCAAATTGAAGACGAAGTGAGGGAATCAATCCGATCTTTCTTTTCTGAAAATGATGAATTGCTACTACAAATGGCCACCGTAACTTCTGAAGATAGCAATATTTTCGTCAGAGTCGCTTACAAACCAACCCAGAAACTGGCATTTTTCAGGTTCAAGCAGACCAATGAAGAGGTCGTAAAAGAACTCAAAACAAGGATTATGGATGATAATCCAGACCTCACGGATACTCACAAATTGGAAGTAAAAGGAAACAACATGAGTTCGACGTTGGCGGACAGGTCCGGTGCAGGACGTGTAGAAACTCACGCCTCAGCAAAAAATGAAGATTCTCGAGTTGCTGCTGTTGCAAAACAAGATGGATTTGGAGGCATGGTTTTGCAGACAAAATTGTTTGGTGATATTTTGTCAACAGTTGAATACACTGCAAATGAAAAAAGAGACATGATCAACAAATACGGATTTTGGGGACTCATCGTATTTGTATGGATACCTTTCATGGCATCTGGAGTCTTAGTCGGTGCGATGTTAGGCCTCTTATCGAGAATGAAGTTCATGAGAGTTTTGTGGGCGACATTTTTGGGAGGAGCCGCTGCTTCACTTACTTGGGCATATACTGCTGAGGGTATTATCACCGTCATGCACAAGTATAAACTTGAAGCCGTAATTCCTATTGCAATTATTGCATTTGTTCTCATGGCTGTTTTGCACATGCGTTCAACGAAAAATAGGCGTTTAGCGGAATTATTTGAAGACACTCTTCTGGACTCTTTTCATGACGAAGTTCAGGATAAATACGGTCAGAGGCAGGAGCAGCCATGAGTGGTCAAGAGGCTGTTTTTGGAATTTTAACAATCTCTGATAGAGCAAGTCGTGGAGAGTACCAAGACGAAAGTGGCCCTGCAATTCTTGCTTTTTTTGAAGAGGGAGTAATTTCTCCATGGAAATACCACATGAAAGTGGTGAGTGATGAAAAGCCATTAATTGAAGCAGCAATCATCAACATGGTCGATAAATTGGGATGTCACGTAGTGGTCACAACAGGTGGAACTGGGCCTGCAAAAAGAGACGTGACACCAGAAGCAACAGAGGCTGTTTGCGAGAGAATCCTTCCAGGTTTTGGAGAGCAAATGCGGCAAATTTCTTTGCAACACGTACCTACTGCGATTTTATCTCGTCAAATAGGTGGAACCAGAGGGCAATCACTCATCTTCAACTTACCAGGACGTCCAAAAGCAATTAGAGAGACCATTGATGAAATTTGGAAAGCGGTTCCTTATTGTGTTGAGTTAATGAACGGGCCGATTATCGAAATGAACAAACAAGTATGCAATGCATTCCGTCCAAAAAAATAGAGGGGAGATACATGAAAGGAAATATATTGATTAAAAACGCAAAACTCGTTTTACCAGAAGGAACAAAAAGTGGCTCTATTCGAATCAAAGATGGCGTTATCGTTGACATTGATTTAGAGGATTCAATAATGCCAGAAAGTGATGAACAATTTGTTGATGCAACTGGCCTTCACTTGCTACCTGGAATTATTGACCCTCAAGTTCACTTTCGTGAACCTGGACAAACAGAAAAAGAAGATTTGGAAAGTGGTTCCAAAGCAGCTGCAAGTGGAGGAGTTACCGCTTTTCTAGACATGCCAAATAACAAGCCTTCAGTTTCAACCATGGCAGCAATGATTGATAAATTATCCATGGCTGAAAAAAAGTGTGTAGTTCATCATGGCTTTTTCATTGGAGCAACCCCCGATAACCTTTCTGAATTACAAGCGGCCGTAGGCCTTCCTGGAAATGGTATTGCCCATCCTGGGATTTGTGGCATCAAGATATTCATGGGATCTTCGACTGGCGACTTACTCGTTAATGAAAGACCTCACCTTGAGAATATTTTTTCGAATACAGGTGGATTAATCGCAGTTCATGCAGAAGATGAAAAGAGAATGGATGAGCGATTTGAAATGGTCAAAGAAAGGAAAGATATGGCTGCACACGCTGAATGGAGAGATGATGAATGTGCACTTTTGGCAACTAAACTCGCTGTTGAACTTGCATTGAAAAATGAGCATAGGCTCCATATTTTACACCTTACTAGTGGATTGGAAGCGAAATGGCTAGCAGGAATTGATAACAAGAAAGGATTGATCAGTGTAGAAACCTTACCGCAGCATCTGACTTTTTCAGAAGATGATGTTGCCAAAGAGGGTACTCGCTTGAAAATGAACCCTCCAATACGATACAAAAAAGATCGAGAGGAACTTTGGGATGGTTTGTACAATGATGTCATTCGTTGTATAGCAACAGACCATGCTCCCCACTCAATCGAAGCAAAATCCATGGGTTGGCCTCATGCACCGTCTGGAATGCCAGGGGTTGAAACCTCATTACCCGTGATGCTTACCCACGCTGATAATGGAAAATGCAGTATTGAAGATGTCGTAAAATGGATGAGTACCAATGTTGCAGAGTTATACCAAATGGTTGGAAAAGGGAAAATAGAAGTTGGTTATGATGGAGATGTGGTATTGGTTGACATGCAAACCAAACATACCGTTAGAGACGAAAACGCATGGTCAAGAGTTGGTTGGAATCCATTTAGGGGAATGGAATTAACTGGTTGGCCAGTACTAACTATCGTAGACGGAGTGCCCGTTTTCCAAAGGAATGAAGAAACTGGGCCAAAAGGAGAAATTCTCGTCGAGCCTGGTAGTGTTGGTCGAAAAATAGTGATGATGCCTTGGAATTAATTTATCATGTTTAAATAATCAAACATAGGTAAATCACACATGCAAACACCAGATACCGAGGCTAAAGGTTTGTCTGATAACTCGAAATTTGAATCTCAGGACAGAAATCCAGACACCAATCAACAGATTATTATCGGGATGATTATTTTCTTTCTAGGCGCTCTTTGGGGAGGTGCAAATGCTGGAGAAGGAATGCAGGCATATGATGTGTTCTGGCCTGCTGTTGTGATGCTAACTGGTGCTATGATTACGTTACTTGGCACTACTTTTGGCACAAACCACATCCATGACCGAAACACAGACCTCCATGACGCCATTCATAGACTCACAGAGCAGATTAACAACATGCGTGCAAAATTGGATGGAACCGACACAGAATCTGAATAATCATAACTGATATATCTGGGAAAATTTGGATTCCAAATATTTGAGAAAGGGTTCTGAGTCTGGTTTTTTCCCTGTCGCTTGCTCGATAAGTTCAGTTGGTTCCATCAGACTACCATGAATGTGAATCTTCTCATTCAGCCATGTCTTCATTGGTGTCCAATCACCGTTTGAAATGATTTGATTCAAGTCTCCAAGATCTTCTTGCATGGCCTCATAAAGTTGTGCTGCGTATACATTTCCTAGTGTATAAGTTGGAAAATAACCGAAAGCAGCATACGCCCAATGTACATCCTGTAAACAACCATTTGAGGCGCAATCAACTTCAATCCCAAAATAATCTTCAAACAAATCATTCCAAGTTTCTTCTATTTTTTCTACGGGTAAGTTGTCATTGAAAATCTTCTTCTCAATTTCGTACCGTAACATGATATGAAAATTATAGCTAATTTCATCAGCCTCAACCCGGATATAACTTGGCTTTACTTGATTTACGAGATTGTACAATGAGGACTTGTCATAATCTGGCTTCGAATGGAAGCATTCATGATACCAAGAATGAGCTACATCCCAAAAAGATTGGCTTCTTCCAACCATGTTTTCCCAAAAACGACTTTGACTTTCATGCACGCCTAAACTCACAGCTTGTCCTCTGGGACTAAATGCAAAATTCTGGTTCAAACCTTGTTCATAAAGTCCGTGTCCTGCTTCGTGCATGGCTGCATAAATTGAAGAAAAAGGCTGAGTTTCATCAAACCTTGTCGTCAGCCTAGTATCTCCTGGCCACAAACCGGAACAAAATGGGTGGGGCGCCCGGTCAACACGTCCCGCCTGTAGGTCAAACCCAATTTTGTTGATCACATTTTGACAAAATGATTCCTGTTCCGATTCGGGTATGATAGCTGAATCAGGCCACTCAGAAAGTTTTGTCGAACTGGATTGAATTGCTTGAAAAAGTGGTACTAAACGCTGACGGATATTTGAGAAAAATGGGTCGTAGTCCTTTACTCCCATTCCAACTTCGTAATCATCCAATAAAACATCATATGGTGTACTCTCTACCCCCAAATAAGATATTTTTTCCTTCGTCAAATTGACAAGAGTCCTCAAATGTGGCAAAAAGGAGTTCATGTCTGAATTTGATTTTGCCTCTTGCCAAGCCATAAAAGCATCAGAGGATGCTTTCGTCATTCGATTAACAAGTTCTTCTGGAATAAGTGAGGCTTTGTCGTATTCGCGACGCATCAGTCTGACATTTGCCTGATCATCTGGAGAAAGATCTTGCTTTTCTAGACTGGAGATGATCCTGCCTAAATCCTCATCTGTCAGAGATTGGTGATGTTTTCTTGCGAGCCAAGCCATCATTTCTCCCCTTGCTGAGGCTCCTTCGGGGGGCATCTTTGTTTGTTGATCCCAACTCAAATGAGATTGCAATGCACGTAAACGGAATAAGTCTGATATCCTCTCGTTAAAGGCTGCAAGTTCCGACATATTCCTCGCTACATCAATCAAGATTTGAATGCAACTCAGGCACAATTTGAAATTTGATGAGAACCAGCCTCTCATGTGCCCCCTCCGCTTTTTGGCCGAAAGGAAAAAGATGAGATGGGGGAAGTAATTGATGAAGAAATAGACGAAGTCGTTGATGCTGAAAGCCCACTTGAGGAAATATCTCAAGCGCTTACTCGTAGTTATGAACCTGAAGCATTGGTTCAGAACGCCCAATTCGTCGTAAAAACCAGCATGGACATTCGAAGAGGTGAAAACGTTCTAATTGTTTGTGACCCCACGACAAGTGAAATTGGGCAAGCACTACATCAGGCAGCTACAGAGAGGACAGACAGAGTACTGCTCATCGTAATGCCAAAAGGAAGACATCATGGAGAGGAGCCGCCGACTCCAGTGGCTAATTTAATGAGACAACAACAGGTCGTCATTGCTCCGACTAAGTACTCACTTACACACACAAGAGCCATACGGAATGCAATTCGAGAAGGTGCAAGAGTCGCTACCCTGCCTGGAATTACAATACCGATGTTTATCGAAGGAGGAATGAGAGCAGACTATTCACAGATCAAGAAGAGAATCACAGAAACCGCGTCTTATTGCCGACGTAGAAGAACGGTTATGGTAAAGTCAAAAAGTGGGACAGATGTCGAATTTGAGGTGAATTGGAAGGACTGGAATCTCGATGACAATGGGATATGTAATCGTCCAAGAATGATCACAAATCTCCCAGCAGGGAAAATTTTCACGATGCCTAGAGAAGGATCGATGAACGGAAAAATAGTGATTGACGGTAGTTGGGATGCGAATCTTTTGGAAACCCCGATAGAATTACTTATCGAAGATGGATTAGTTGTTGACGTATTAGGAGGACAAATTGCTGCAAGTATCCGTCAAGAATTTGGAGAAATTGCTTCAAAAATATCGAATAAAAAAGAAAAGGAATTGGTATGGACCGTTGCTGAGTTTGGATTTGGCATGAACCCTGAAGCGAAACTAATCGGTAATGTGCTTGAGGATGAGAAGCAATTAGGAACTTGCTATTTCTCAATCGGAGATAACTCTAATCTGGGAGGAACAGCGAATGTTGGCATCCACATTTCAGGTGTTCTCCTATCCCCCTCTGTTTGGTTGGAAGATAATCAGATTCTAGAAAACGGATTGTTTTTACTAGAGGATTAACGATTTTGCGTGCCACAAATTGGACAAAATCGCCAGCCAGGGTCGACGCCTATTCGACAACCTTGACAAAAAATACCCGATTGAATTGTGGGCCTAACCGGCATCGATTGTCCTTGATTTACCCATTGTTGTTGGGGTTGATTTTGCCAATTTTGTGATTGATTTTGATTTGGTTGCTGTGCCCACCCCTGTTGTGTTTGGCCTACAGGTTGTTGCCAACCAGGTTGCATGTTCTGATTTACCATCGGCGAACCTTGTTGATTACTCATGGTGGATTGCTGGCCAACTTGAGATTGATTTCCTTGTGCTCCCTTTGAAGCTCCAATCGAACCTCTCACTGGCCTTACTGGTTTTGGTAGTTTTACCTGTTGTTGAATTGCTTTTGCTTTTTCAAATTCATCAAGTGAAATTTCTCCATCGCCATCAGTATCAAGAATTGCATGAATTTCTGAAGCCTCTTCAAGTGACATACCTGTCGCAATCGCGAGTTCTTCCACAGAAATAGTTCCGCTACCATCGGTATCAATTGCCTTAAATTTGTCTTCAGCCGTTGCATCCTCTTCAAATTCAACTAATTCTACTGACGGTTCTGGCTCAGGTTCTGGTTCCGGCTCAGGTTCTGGTTCCGGTTCTGGCTCAGGTTCCGGTTCTGGCTCAGGTTCTGGTTCCGGCTCAGGTTCTGGTTCCGGCTCAGGTTCTGGTTCCGGTTCTGCATCGTCTGTTGTTGATGGCGTAATTTCACCCGAAAATGCCCCGGCGAAAGCGTCATCTGTCATCTGTCGCTCTTTTTTGGATTGGAGTACTTGTTCAACTGGCTTTTTATCAGTTATTGGAACGACCTCAGATTCTTGCTTCTTGGGAAGAGGAACTGATGAGTCTTTTTTAGGAGGAGAAGGTTTTGATTTTTCTTCAACTTTAGGTTGTGAGGGCTTAGTGACCGGTTTATCTCTTGGTTTCCTTTTTGGAGCAGTTCTTTTTTTCTTTGTCTCAGTTTTCATTTCTACAGATTCCATACCCGCAGATGCCAGAGTGGCAATAGGCATGACATGGTTTGAAACATCAAAAGCAGCTTGGAGATCTCTCGCAACGTCGAGAAGTGTTGACTTGTTCTGGATTGGATCTATGAAAAGTCCGTCTACCTTGGAAAGATAGTTCAAAACTTCATCAGGGCCGCCAGTTTGGTGAGCGACTGCAAATAATTTTAGCAATTGCATAGGGTCACAAAGATGTTTCAAAACATCCGCTTCATCTGTTGATAAACTTGGATCTGGTGTATGCTTATCGCCATTGCTGTCAGTGAGTCCTACAAACTCAATCAGCATGTCTGGCATGGTCATGATACCCATATGTCCAGCAACAAGATAGTAGATTTCTCCGCCTTCACACGACAAACGCTCGCTGGCAGCCTCAAAATCAAAATCTCCAGGGCTTAATACAATATCACTGAGTAATTCAAAGAATCTTACAAATGCTTTTTCTCTGGGGAGATTCATCATCTCCAATAGAGAATCTGAGGAATCGGTCACCCCAAAATAAGCCGATGCTTCATCAACATCAATGCCTTCGGGAAGGGATGCTCCGGTTAATTCGTCCGCCATGTCGTCCCCTCCTCAGTAGTCCTCGCACCTAGGTCTCCTTCTTGACTATGACGCTGGCTTATCGTCCCATCTCCAATATCGCTCGTGATTGAGGCGCAGTCCAGCCTATATTTTGTAATTGCATCAAAATATTCCTTTCATTCGCACCAGCATGAATTTGTCCTTTCACCCATTGAACGGCAGAATCACGGCTTGCAATCTGATGAGATGCGAATACATTTGCAGCCAATTGTTGCTGTGGCGCTGGTTGTTGAGCATGATATTGAGTTGACGTCACGGCTTTTCTAACGGCTCTCTTTACTGGTTGTTGAGTAGAATGTGCTTGTTGAGCTGGTGTATTGGATCTTGCAACCTGCCTCACTCTCCTCGTGGCTTGTTGTGATTCGCTAGGCTTTTGGGAGAATGTTTGTGATGCGTAACCTGTCGATTGCGGGCTAGGTGAACTTGACTGAGTATGGAAGGAAAATCCTTGGTTTGTTGACGGTTGATTGAATGAAGTTCTGGTAGATGCTGGTTGACGAGATTGAGAGGTTTGATTGGCTTGAGGCTGGTATGAAATTTCTCTTCCACCTCTTGATGGCCCCCTTGGATCAGGACCACGTGATGCATGTTGAGTTTGTGAGGCATGAGGTGTTGATCGAGGCGGTTGATTTGGAGCTGTGTTTTGTGAATATCCAGCAGCATGAGGACTTCTACCTGGTGCGGGTTGCCGAACGGGAGAGGTTTGACCAGGTGGAGAACGTGCTGGCCCACTTGGCGGACGATTTTGTTGAGGAGGATGGCTTGGACCAGGTGAAGTTCGAGCAGGACCACTCGGTGGTCGATTTTGTTGAGGGGGATAGCTGGGACCTGGTGAAGTTCGACCAGGACCACTCGGTGGTCGATTTTGTTGAGGAGGATGACTTGGACCAGGTGAAGTTCGAGCAGGACCACTCGGTGGTCGATTTTGTTGAGGAGGAGAGGCTGGAGGGCCTCGTGAGGGAGCGCCACCTCTGGGAGGCAATCCAACAGGACCCGCTCGGTTTACTTGATTTTGGGGTGATACTTGGTGGCTGACAGCCTGCGAAGGATGATGGGAGGCTGGCCCTCGTGGGGATGCAACTGAAGGACTTGGCGAGTTCCTATTGACATTCTGTGGTTGCCTTGTGGGAAGGTTTCCGCTGTAAAAATCATCTAAGAAGTCATCATAATCATCTTCATCATCATCCTCATCTTCATCATCCCACCCTTCAAAATCATCACTTCGATTCATTCTTCGTATCAGAATAATCAAGATAATAAGACCAAATAGCACACCTACAATGAGTAAACTAAACTCAACCACCGTGAAACCTAATACCGTTACAGAAGAAGATACTGATTCAGATGTAATCGATTTGGCACAGCCGTCATCAGCGTAAACTTCCTTTCCGCTTAAGGTGTTAGGACAAACATCGCGATCGTCTGTCACACCATCTCCATCGCTATCTAACTGATTTTCTGCACACCCAGTCTCATCAACAAACGCTCTGAATAATTCATCTGTATTTGGACACAAATCGGGATTATTTCCATCAGGATTGTCTCCGTAATCGTCAAAATCCATATCAGACCATTGTGTTGGATCATTACGCAGTGATGAGGGCTCAAATTTGTCAGCAAATCCGTCACCATCATCTGGACAACCAAAATATTCGATTTCTATCGATGTGCCGTACGTCGAGTTTCCTGGCTCTTCTGGACATTTATCTGACTCATTACCGGCAGGGTTGTCTCCAAAATTATCTCCATCCAAATCCCACCATTGTGATGAATCAAAAGGAAAGGCATCACCGGAATGAATTGGCTCTATCCCTGAAAGATCAACTTCGTAAATACCGCTATAACCATCTCCATCACAATCTTGTTCTAAACAGGAGTCATCAATACATCCAGTCTCATCTACCAAATAGCCTTGTGTTGTTTCTGGGCACTGATCGATATCATCGGTAACTGAATCTCCATCAGTGTCTCTTTGAGAAGCACTGCAACCATAGGGGTTGGCAATCTCAGAAGAAGGCGTTTCTGGACAATCATCATATGGGTCGTTTACTGAATCATTGTCAGAATCCTGGGTTCGTTGTTCTTCACTGCAGCCATCACTATCGACTCCTGAAGCCCCTTGAATGGTATCTGAACAAAGATCAATATGGTTATTCACACCATCATTATCATCATCTAATTGGTTATCAGCACATCCATTTGTATCTACTTCCAAACCAAATTCAGTGTTCAGACATGCTTCAGGTTCAATCGTATCCACGACTCCGTCTAAATCCTCATCGTTCCCTAGAGGGCAACCTTGGCCTCCAGTGCCATCAATCAAACCTTTCACGCTTGGACATTGGTCGTAATTAGGCCCAGGTTGGTCGCCAAATCCGTCACCATCTTGGTCGCTCCACTGATTTTTATCTGAGGGGAAGGCATCATAAATGTCAGCCCAAGTATCCCCATCTGAATCAATACAACCATACTTGCCAACAGGATTGGTCGAAAATCCAGTCACACCAGGACAATAATCAAGATACAAAGGCGGTTCATTTTCATTTGAAGAATTACTTTGGTAAACAAAAGAAGTCCAAGCATCAGGGAAACCATCGTTATCCGCATCATCAGTAGCCGTTATGTTTAGCGGGAATTTGTCCGGATTTGTTGCCAAATCACTTGCATTATCTCCATGCCCGTCGCCATCTGTATCTTGCCACTGCGTGGGGTCATTGATCCACATATCGGCTCCATCTTCTATATTCCATTCCGTTTTTGTTCCAATATTTGACGGGTCTGAAGAACCATCTCCATCTGTGTCTAGACAACCATTTCGGTCTCGCCATGAGGTTCCGTATATCCAGATGCATTTATCGCCAGTTGGATAATCTTGGTTATCACCAAAACCATCCATGTCACGGTCTTCCCATTGCTCATCATTGAAAGGTAACCAATCTGGAATTGCATTTGAACGGGAAGTATCACAACAATCTGGACCATGGTTATCTCCATATCCATCTCCGTCTGAGTCGATGGCTTGTTTCCAATTTGTCGGCCATTTATCACCAGTTATTACCTCACCAGACAGGTCATTCCATCCATCTTGGTCTGTATCCTTACAACCCAATGCATTCCACCATGATGAACCAGATACTGAGAGGCAGTCGTCAACGTCATTTCCAAATCCATCTCCGTCAGAATCAATGCATCCTTGGACGACAAAGTGAGATGTTCCAGAAATAGATAGACAGTCATCAGAATATGGTCCCAACGGATTCTCTCCATATCCATCTCCATCTTCGTCAACCCATTGACCAGGAACATCGGCTAGTTGATCGTGCGCATCGGGTATGAAATCTCCATCAAAATCAGGCAACCATTTCATCAGTTCTAAATCCAATGAAGAGGGATCACGCCATGCTGCATTAATACTATCATTAAGACCAAAGGAAAGAGGAATTGCAGATTCAGGATTCAAAGATGGGAAATCAATTACAGATGATGAGTTGAAAGAAAGGTTTCCTAGAGTCCAAATCATAAATCCATTTGTTGTATCTTTTCCAGTCAAGATGAAGCCCGTTTCAGATAAAAGCAGAGAAGGATGTTCCAACTTGGGTAAATCTATGTGATGGTAGAACCATGTTCCGTTATCAAGGTTCCAAATTCCTTTTGTTGAGTCATTACCATGGACAGCAACGGCTGTTTCAGAGGAGATCAAGTATTTCATTTGGCCCACTTGACCCATGGATGAATTAACCATCATTGACCAACTTAATGTGTTCATTTGGGCATGGAATATTTTGAAATGATTGCCATCGAGTAAAAACAAGGCTGTATCATTTGAAGATACTCGCTGTATTTCGATAATTGAAGTAGATGCAACATCTCCATGATTTTGCTCGAAGACATTCTGTTCTTGGAAATACCATGTTTTTGCTTGTGGAGTACTCGTTTGGTTGGTGATTCCTGCAACAAATAATGTGCCGTTATCCAGCATCGTGGAAGAAAAAGATTCCAAGCCAGAAGATGCAATCTTTAGTTCGATTGACCAAGAAATTGACTTCTTTGCGAGATATAAATCTCCTGTAAGTTGGTCAAGCATCAAAACGTGTGGATTGTTTTCTGAGTCCACATGCAATTGTAGAGGGGTAGCAAGTGTCAGGGAAACTGAACCGATTTGTTCTGGACTTGACCACGCACCATCTGTTGAAGAACTATACCAAACAGAATTTGCAGGTCGACTTTGATACACAAGATGTTGTTTGAGATGGTCGACTGAAGCGATATCGAGGTTGGAGCCAAAACCACCGTAGTCCAATAAGGTCCGTTCCAATATGGTGTGATGTGATGATTTTGCGACTACAAGTTGATTTATTCCTGAAGATAATATCCATGATTGACCTGAAGGGCTGATTGAAAAACTTGAAGGAACAAGTGATGGTTGTTGAAAAATCTGATTTGAGACCCATCTGCCCTCTGGACTTCCATCCATGGTTCTTTGAAACAATATCGTGCTATCGTCAATGCTTGCCATGATCAAGGTTCTCAAATCATATGTTATTCCAAGCTCTAACGCTTCGACTGTTCCATTCGTTTCCAAGTCCACATATTCCCATTCTCTTTCTGATAATACATGAACATCCAAATTACCTGTTGTCATATTCTTTTGCGTTAAGACGACCTCAACCGCTCCATCGGCATTGAAATCATGTCCACCCGATATCGATGATGATAACCGACTCATCATCGATCCAGATTTCAAGAGATATTGCTCTGATTTAGGTCCTAAATCACTCCCCAAAAATATTTCAATTTCACCACTTTGGTCAGCTTTCAACTTAGAGACCATGAAGTCATCAAACCCATCATCATTGATATCACCAAGACCTGATGCAGAATACCCTATGCGATCATTAGCACTCTCACCATCATATGTCCAAGAGGGTTCAAGATCTAAACCTGATGTATTTCCGGAAAAGAGCCATAATTTCCCAGCCTGATATCTCTCATTTGTATTGTTAAAAATTTCACTGATTAGTAATTCATCATCTCCGTCATTATCGACATCACCAATGAATGCTACTTCATGACCGAATAATCGGCCCTGTTTGTTGCTTTGATAAATCCGGTGAGGGGAGGTATCAATCCCATCACTGCTCCCCAAGAAAACCTCCACGGAAGAGTAATTGATTGGAGAACTCTCATTTCCCGTATTTGATACGGCAAAATCAGCATAACCATCGCCGTTAATATCACCTCTCGTGGCAAAATTCTCGCCAAAGCCATTGCCGGTTGTTGTAGAAGATTTACTGATAATTGCATGGGATTGTGGAACACTTGCATTGCCATGATAAAGCGAAATTGTTCGGTTTGATTCGAATCGGTCAACGATGCCTAAATCGGTGAAACCATCTCCATTAGTGTCACCCATATCGAGCAACTGATACCCAAAATTCATGGAATTTGAAGAAGAAAGTTCCCACCAGGGTTCGTTTGAAATGCCTTCTTGGCTACCAAGATGAACAAATACAGAGGCATTTCCAAGTTGGTTTGCAAGAACACTAAACACCAAATCATCAAATCCATCACCATTGAAATCCAGTAGTTTAGGAGAAGCAATACTCGAAAAGGATTCATTTCCAACCAATGAAAATGCTGAGGTTTGATTGAGACCTTCTGCAGAACCAGAATACAAGGCGATTGCTCCCCAGAGCCCCTCCCTACCGATTACAAGGTCCTCGTAACCATCCCCATTGTAATCTCCGGTATCGAATACAGTTTCGTAATCAACTCTTTCCGTTGCTCCCGCAGGAAGTGTAAGAATCGGTGAACTTCCAATTTTCCCAGCCACCTTTCCTCTCAAACTTTGAAGGAGATTGATGTATGATTGGTCTCCAGAGTCATATGCATATGCAATTTGTTTCACACCATTTTGATCAACACTCATACCAATCTGGCCTGTCAAATTTCCGAAACTTGAAACTTCTTTTGGAACAAAAGAATCACCTGAACTTGTGAATAATTTCATGCTATTCGTCGATTGAACGGTGCACAAAATCTCTATTTCTTGATTAAATCCGTCAATTTCAACATCGGGTAAAATCGGCTCATTAACGAGTATTTCTTTGCTCCAGAATGAACCAGAATAATGCAATAATCGAAGAGACTGATTACTATCTCTGAAAACAACATGAGGTTTTTCCTCCCCATCAATGTAAAGTTCGAGAGGGCCTCCTGCTACATTTTGGTCAATAATTCTCGTGTTCCAGGTTTCTTCATCATATGATGTGCTCTCAAAGACTTGTCTGGAAAACATGACGTCAGAATTATTGTAGAATACAACATTTGCACGACCGTATGAGGTCAAATCAATGGAACAAGCATCGTTAGCTGTTGCCGTAGATAATGTTGAAATTTGTAATGAATGTTCTAAACCATGAATGGTTTCACTTCGATAAACAACATCTAAGCCCTCAATGTAACAAATGTGAGCCTTGCCGTTGGCTTCAACCACGAGGTCAAAGGCTCGAATGGTGTTGTTTGCATTCCAAGATTTGTATACCCAATTTTGACCAATTGTTTCTGGACGAACATCCCAATCAACATCATTGTGCTGAATTGTTTGAGCATTGAGATTAATCCCGCTTCCCTCAAAGGGTGGCAAAGGTTGCACATTTTTCTCAAACTGGCTTGCAGTTAATTGGTTTGTTTGAAAGAATAGCGGCGTCATTGATGCTAAAAATAGCATAATGGAAAGAGCAAATACGTTTACACGTCCCTGCCGCATACGAAAACTCATCATCTTTTCATTGAAAACTGTTGTCTAGGCGGTCCCCCCTAAGGGGGGACCGAAATAATCTGTGAATGAAGACATTGAAAGGCCCCAACATTTGGCGGTTTCATGGGCATCGGCACAGTAGTCGCAGCAAATGGGACATGGCCAAGAGAAGAAATCTGGAAACCATTAGTGGAAAAAGCAGACATGCTCATTGCTTTGGATGGCGCAGGGGATCGAATTCAAGCCGACCTCGTTTTAGGAGACATGGACAGTATTTCACAAATACCAAATGACAAATTTTTGCATCTTGTTGAACAAGATGATACTGATTTGGCAAAAGCCTTGAAGAGGTTTGACGTTAGCCATATTTTTGGCGTCGATGGTGGCCGCTTAGACCACCAAATCGGGACCTTTTTTGCATTGATTGAATCAGGATCAAACGCAATTGTTCACTTTGACAAATGGTGTGGCGTGAGGATTCCAAAAGATGGAAGGACGATTAAACTAAATCAAGGAAGTATCGTATCTCTTTTTGCCTTTGGAAAGGTCGAAAAAATACAATCATCGGGACTTGCCTATGGGTTTGATAATCAAAATCTGGAACCGGGAACCAGGGGTATTCATAACGAAGCTATTTCAGATGAGGTTTTTGTTAAATGTGGCAATGGAGAACTCGTTATGCTTTGGTCTATAGATTCTGAGCTGGAGCAAAAGTGAATTCTAAAACCAATCAAAGGGTAGCGTTCCGAAGGACTGATTCAAAGGCCTTACGAACAGAATTTCCGTTTGCATGGATGTTAGGATAGACCCTTGTGAATGGTTCAATTCAATT